>JGI24890J29729_1000028_pt1 | contig 134851 bp, 126 predicted proteins | sample FreactcultureFD7_FD_29729 | JGI IMG/M metagenome (IMG submission 29729) | reverse complement strand
GGCATCCAGGCCCATCTCACACCGTCGCGCGCCCAGCCGCGCGACGCCTCCGAACTGATCGGCGACTACCGCACGGAGCGGATCGTCCCGCCATCACCGCCGACGACCACGGAGGGCAAGCCATGAACGGCGCCCAGGTCTCGGCATTTCAAGCCAACAGCGGCATCGCGCCTTCAGCGATGGCGACCGTCCTGGTCGGCGTCGTGTTCGCGGTCCTGCTCGTCTGGGGCGTCTGGGCCATGCGAACGGCCTACGTGGGGTGGTCCGAAAGCCGCCTCAACCAGCGCCAGTTCCTCGGCGTCTGCATCCGATTCGTCGCGATGTACCTCGTCCTGACTTTCTTCCTCCTCTCCTGACCTGAAAGGCATGACCATGCAAAACCGCATCCTCACTTCCCGTCTTGCCCAGCGCGCCACCGTGGCCCTGGGCACCGCAGCGCTGCCCGCGCTGTCGTTCGCGCAGGGTCTGCCGCAGTTGGAGAACCCGACCCGCGGCACAGGCAACGGCATCATGGAAACGATCCGCAACTACGGCTACGACATCATCATGCTCGTGGCTCTGCTGGTGGTGGCGTCCATGTTCATCGGCGTGTGCTACCACGCCTACGGGACCTACGCGGAAATCCACACAGGCCGCAAGACGTGGGGCCAGTTCGGCCTCACGGTCGCCATCGGCGCCGTCCTGCTCGTGATCGGCATCTGGCTGCTCACCGAAGCCACCGGCATCCTGTAAGCGAGGCCGGTATGTCCGAGCAGCAGCACGTCCGTGCGGACGGGACGGTCACGTTCCTTCCGCACCGGCTCAATCGACATCCCGTTGTGGTGCGCGGTCTCACCGCCGACGAGCTGTGGATCTGCTGCGGCCTGTCCGGCGCCGCCGGTCTGCTGGTCGGCGCACCGCTGTCGTGGGTGTTCCGCACGATCGCGCTAGCACCCACGTTCGTCGTCCTGGGCGTGGCCTTCGGCGTGTTCATCGGCGGCGGCATTCTTCGCCGCCTCAAGCGCGGGCGTCCCGACACCTGGCTGTATCGGCAACTGCAATGGCGCATTGCCACACGCCATCCGCTGATGGCGGGCTGGGTAGGCGGCCATGTGCTGATCTCGCGCTCCGGCTTCTGGACCACCCGAAGGAGCGCACGATGAGCCGCTTCAAGAACGAGATCACCCACCTGCAGGCGCACATCAAGACGCTTCGCCTGGGTGCTGGCGCCCTGATCATCGTCGCCCTGGTCATGGGTGGCGGCTGGTGGAGCGCTCCCCGCGATCTGACCATCCACGTTCCGCCTGACCTGCGCTCCGGCAGTACCAGGAAGTGGTGGGAAGTGCCGCCCGAATCGGTCTATGCGTTCACGTTCTACGTGTTCCAGACGCTCAACCGCTGGCCGACGAATGGCGAAGAGGACTACGCGCGCAACCTCCACACGCTCTCGCCGTACCTCACCCCATCCTGCCAGGCCTTCCTGCGCGCGGACTACGACTACCGCCGCAGCACGGGCGAGTTGCGCCAGCGCGTGCGCGGCATCTACGAAATCCCCGGCCGCGGCTACGGCGACGACCCCACGGCCCGCGTACGCGTGGTTTCCGACCGCGACTGGGTAGTGACGCTGGACATCACCGCCGACGAGTACTACGGCGCCGAGCAAGTCAAGCGCGCTCTGGTGCGCTATCCCGTGAAGGTCACGCGGGTGGACGTCGATCCTGCCCGCAACCCGTTCGGCCTGGCGCTCGACTGCTATGAGGGCGCGCCCCAGCGCATCAGCACGCCGGAGCCGACGCGCCCGGCGTCTGGTGGCCTGTCTCCGCAAGCGCCCCAAGGAGAAACCCCATGAAGCATCCTGTACTCACGCTGCTGGGGCTGTTGGCCGTGGCCGCGGCTCCTGCTGTCCAGGCGGTGGAGATCCTGCGCTGGGAACGTATGCCGTTGGCGGTGCCGCTGAAGGTCGGCCACGAGCGCATCGTGTTCATCGACCGCAACGTCCGCGTGGGCGTACCTGCGGGCGTCGGCGAGCGCCTACGGGTGCAGAGCGCGGGCGGCGCGGTGTACCTGCGTGCTAGCGAGCCGATCGAGCCCACGCGGCTGCAATTGCAGGACGCCGACACGGGCGCGCTGATCCTGCTGGACATTGCGGCGGAGCCAGCCAAGGACGGCGAAGCCGAGCTGGAACCAGTGCGCATCGTCGAGGGCAACAGCACCCCGGCGCGCTATGGCGATCAGCCCGGCGATGACAACGAAGCTCCGGCGCGCGCCCAGGACCAGGCCGGCGCGCGAGCGGCGCGACGCGAGACCCCGGTGTCGGTTGTCCTGACGCGCTTCGCCGCACAGAACCTCTACGCGCCGCTACGCACCGTGGAGCCGCTGCCGAGCGTCATGCGGGTGAACCTGCGCAGTGGCCTCGACCTCGGCACGCTGATGCCGACGCTGCCCGTGCGCGCGGTCGCGCTCGCGTCATGGCGTCTGGAAGACCAGTGGGTGACCGCCGTGCGCCTGACCAACAGCAGCAGCGGCTGGATCACCCTGGACCCGCGCGTGCTGCAAGGCGATTTCCTCACCGCCACCTTCCAACACGAGGCGCTTGGCCCGCGCGGGACGCCCGAGGACACGACCGTCCTGTACCTGGTGACGCGCGGGCGTGGCCTTGCGCAATCGCTGCTACCAGCGGTCAACCGCTTCGACCCGGCCGTGCATCTCCCGCAACCGGAAGCCGGTTCCCAGGATGGCACCGACCGCAAGGAGGTCCGCCATGCGCAGTAATGGACTCCTGAAGTGGCTGATGATCCCGGTTGCCGTGCTGGTGCTGTTCGTCGCCATCCGGCTGTTCTCGGGAGGCAGCACTTCGGCACCACCGACCGCGGATGCCGGCGCCAAGCTCACGCCAGCGGAAATGAAGGCGCTGGGCATCGAGGGCGATACCCCGCGCGACACCGTGGCGACGCTCGTTGCCCAAGTGAAGCAGTTGCGCACCGAGCTTCAGACCGCGCTCTCGGACAACAAATCCCAGCGCGAAGAAAACCAGCGACTGCGCCAGCGCGAGAACTCCATTGACCAGCGCATCAATTCGGCCCTCGACTCCGAGCGCACCAACCTGCGTCGCGACCAAGAGCAGGCAGCCAGCGCGCGCCAGCAGACCGAAGGACTGCTGGCCGACCTGCAACGGCGCCTGGACAGTATCGGCGGACGTGGCGGCGGCCATGCCGACCTGCCGGTGGGNCTGGGGCTGCGTGACGGCGACGAGGCCGGCATGGAAGGCGGCGTGCGCTGGGTCGAACCCGACGATGCGAGGAAAGCCGAGGGGCGCAACAGCAGTCGTGGCACGGGTAGCGGCATGAGCTTCCCGACGAGCTTCGGCCCCGCGCAGAGCACGTTGGAAACCACGGCCGAAACCGTGGCGAACGCGGGCGCACGCGCCGCAGGCGTGAAGAGCGCCAAGGCGGTCTATACCGTACCGACCAATTCGACACTGATGGGGTCGGTGGCGATGACGGCGCTGATCGGCCGCGTGCCGATCGACGGAACCGTCAACGATCCGTACCCCTTCAAGGTGTTGGTCGGACAGGACAACCTGACCGCCAATGGCATCGACATTCCCGACGTGGCCGGTGCCGTGTTCAGCGGCACCGCATCGGGCGACTGGACGCTCTCGTGCGTGCGCGGCCAGGTACGCAGCATCACCTTCGTCTTCCACGACGGCACGATCCGCACCATCCCCGAAGACCGCGACGGCAACCAGCAAAACAACCAGCAGCAGAACTCTCAAAGTGGAGGCCTGGGCTGGATCAGCGACCCATACGGCATTCCCTGCGTCAGCGGGGAGCGGCGCAGCAACGCCCAGCAGTACCTTGGCTCGCAAGCCCTGATTACCGCCGCCGGTGCCGGCGTCGCCTCGCTGATCGACAGCGACAGCGGCCAGATGTCCTACGTCGGCGCCGACGGCTCCATCGGCAGCGTCGGTATCTCGGGCAATGAAGCCGTGGGCCGCATCCTGGCCGGTGGCGTGCGCGACATGGCCGACTGGGTGAACAAGCTGTACGGCCAGGCGTTCGCCGCTGTCTATGTCCAGCCCGGCGCGAAGGTCGCCGTCCACCTCGAAAAGCCGCTCGCCATCGACTTCGATCCCGAAGGCCGCAAGGTCGATCACCGCGCAGGAGAAAGCCATGCTCTCGAACTTGAATAAGGCCCTGGCGCTGGCCCTCGCCGTCGCGGTGCTCGGCGGCTGTGCCACCAGCAAGGAAAAGCTGCTCCCCCACGGCGACAGCACGATGATGGACATCTGGCAGCAGAACGCCGGTGACGGGGGTGGTGGCGCCGGCCAGGTGGCGCGCAGGCAATTGCTCGATGCACGCCAGAGCCTGCGCCGGCCGCTGACCGAGGCCGACGTGGAGGCCGCGCCCACCGAGCAGATGCGCTACACGCGCACGGCGCGCAACGAGGTCTATCGCCAGTTCCACCGCCTGCCGAACCCCGATCTTGTCATGTATGTGTACCCGCACCTGGCGGGCACCGATCCCGTGCCGGTTCCGGGCTACACGACGGTCTTTCCCCTGTACCAGCGAGTGCAGTACGCCATGCCGGGCGAGCGCGTGGAGGACTACTGATGCGCTGGAAACTCCCCTGGCCGAAGCTGGCTGCATCCGATGGTGGCAATGACGAGCAGCCGGACGGCTGGCAGCGCCACGTCGAGGCGTTGCGCCAGGCCGGCATTGCCGAACCCGGAGCGACGGTCCAGGGCCGCAGGCCGGCGACCGTGGCGGACGAGCAGGCGATGTACGACGTTGCGCAGTCATTCGCGGAGCTGCTGCCGTGGGTGGAGTTCCTGCCGCCGTCGAAGTCCATGCTGCTGGAGGACGGGCAATCGGTCGCGGCCTTCTACGAACTGGTCCCGCTAGGCACCGAAGGTCGGGAGCCGGGCTGGCTCGCTCATGCCCGCGATGCGCTCGAAAACGCGCTCCAGGACTCGTTCGATGAGCTGGATGAGAACCCGTGGGTGCTCCAGCTCTATGCACAGGACGAGCCCAGCTTCGACCAGTACATGCAGACGCTACGCGACTACGTGCAGCCGCGCGCCCGCAGCACGGCCTTCACCGAGTTCTACCTCCGCTTCTTTGGCCACCACCTGCGCGCGGTGGCCAAGCCCGGCGGACTGTTCGAGGATACGGTGGTCACGCGGTTGCGCTGGCGCGGCCAGACGCGGCGCGTGCGCATGGTGGTCTATCGCCGGGCCGCCGGGCAGGCGAACCGCCGCGGCCAGACACCCGAGCAAATGCTGAACATCGTCTGCGATCGCCTCTGCGGCGGCTTGGCGAACGCCGGCATCCAGGCCCGGCGCATGGTCGCGGCCGATGTTCACGACTGGCTGCTGCGTTGGTTCAACCCACGCCCCACGATGCTCGGGCCCGGCGCAGAGGAGCGAGAGCGCTTCTATGCGCTGGCCCGCTATCCCGACGAGGTGGAGGAAGGTGAAATCGAGCTGGCGAGTGGTCGGGACTTCAGTCAACGGCTATTCTTCGGTCAGCCTCGCTCCGATGCCGAGCACGGCACCTGGTACTTCGACGGTATGCCGCATCGCGTACTGGTCACCGACCGGCTACGCATGCCGCCCGGTACGGGGCACCTGACCGGCGAAACCCGCAAGGGGGACGCTATCAACACGCTTTTCGATCAGATGCCCGAAGACACTACGATGTGTCTGACCATGGTGGCGACGCCCCAGGACATCCTCGAATCGCACCTGAATCACCTGGCGAAGAAGGCTGTCGGCGAAACACTGGCATCGGAACAAACGCTCAAGGATGTGCAGGAGGCACGCTCGCTCATCGGCAGCGCGCACAAGCTCTACCGCGGCACGCTGGCCTTCTATCTGCGCGGACGCGATGAAGCCGAACTTGACAGGCGCGGTCTGGACCTCGCCAACGTGATGCTCAACGCGGGGTTGCAGCCTGTGCGCGAGGACGATGAAGTCGCGCCGCTCAACAGCTACCTGCGCTGGCTACCGTGCTGCTACAACCCTGCGCAAGATCGACGGAACTGGTTCACCCAACTGATGTTCGCCCAGCATGTGGCGAATCTCTCGCCGGCGTGGGGTCGCAGCCAGGGTACGGGTCATCCGGGCAACACGTTCTTCAACCGCGGCGGCGGGCCGATCACGTTTGATCCACTGAACCGCTTGGACAGGCAGATGAACGCCCATCTGTTCCTGTTCGGCCCCACCGGCTCGGGCAAGAGCGCAACGCTCAACAACCTCTTGAACCAGGTCACGGCCATCTACCGGCCGCGGCTGTTCATCGTGGAGGCCGGCAACAGCTTCGGCTTGTTCAGCGACTTCGCAAAGCGCCTGGGTCTGACCGTGAACCGGGTCAAGCTGGCTCCTGGCTCGGGCATCAGCCTAGCGCCGTTCGCCGACGCTCGCCGGCTGATCGAAACGCCCGGCAACGTGCAGACGCTGGATGCCGATGCACTGGATGAAGAATTGCCAGCCGATTCCTCGGTCATGGAGGAGGACGAGCAGCGCGACGTGCTGGGTGAACTGGAGATCACGGCACGGCTGATGATCACAGGCGGCGAGGACAAGGAAGAAGCCCGGATGACGCGGGCCGATCGCTCGCTGATCCGCCAGTGCATCCTCGATGCCGCCGAGCACTGCGTGGCCGAGAAACGCACGGTGCTCACGCGCGACGTGCGCAACGCGCTGCGCACGCGCGGCCAGGACCCGACGCTGCCCGAGATGCGGCGCGTGCGGCTGCTGGAGATGGCGGACGCGATGGACATGTTCTGCCAAGGCACGGACGGCGAGATGTTCGATCGCGATGGCACGCCGTGGCCCGAGGCCGACATCACGCTGGTGGATCTCGCGACCTATGCCCGGGAGGGCTACAACGCGCAGCTCTCCATCGCCTACATCAGCCTGATCAGCACGGTGAACAACATCGCCGAGCGCGACCAGTACCTGGGCCGTCCGATCATCAATGTGACCGACGAAGGCCACATCATCACGAAGAACCCGCTGCTTGCGCCCTACGTTGTAAAAATTACAAAAATGTGGCGCAAGCTAGGGGCCTGGTTCTGGCTGGCTACACAAAATATCGACGATCTGCCGCGTGCCGCGGAGCCCATGCTCAACATGATTGAGTGGTGGATCTGCCTGTCGATGCCGCCCGATGAGGTCGAGAAGATTGCACGCTTCCGCGAACTCTCGCCCGCGCAGAAAGCGCTGATGCTCTCGGCGCGCAAAGAAGCGGGCAAGTTCACCGAGGGCGTCATCCTTTCCAAGAGCATGGAAGTGCTGTTCCGCGCCGTGCCGCCCAGCCTGTACTTGGCGTTGGCGCAGACCGAACCCGAAGAGAAGGCCGAGCGCTACCAGCTCATGCAGCACTACGGCTGCACCGAACTGGAAGCGGCCTTCAAGGTGGCCGAGAAGATCGACCAGGCGCGCGGCATCGAGTCGCCGGCCTTGGAACTGTCGTAAGACGGAGAACGCCATGGAACAGAAACGTCCTTCCATTCCGATGCAGGTCCAGGCGTTCCGCCGCCGCAACGGGCGACCCCGCTGGCCTTGGGCATTGGCTGCTGTGCTGGTCGCGCTGCTGCTGATCTGGCTTGTGTCGAGGTCGCCCGGCGAATCCCCGCCGCAGCCGCCCACGCCGGTCAGCATGGCACCGGTGGCCGGGCCGCCCTGGCTAATGGGCAACCCCAAAGGCCGTTTCACGCTGACGCTCTATGCCGACCTGGAGTGCCCGTTCTGCCGGGAATATTTCCCGCAGCTCAAGCGGTGGATCGGCAACAACACCGACGTGGCGCTGCAATGGCACCACCAGCCGCTGGCCGAGCACGAGCCGGCCGCGTCAGCCGAGGCACGCCTAGTGGAATGCGCTGCCGAAGCAGGTGGGCATGTCGCGTTCTGGCAGGCGATCGAATGGGTCTATGCCCACACGCGCAGCGACGGCCAGGGCTTGCCCGATGGCTTGCGCTACCCCGAATCGACGCCAGCCGTCGAGCAGTGCATGGCAAGCGAAAGGCCCAGTGCGGCTATCCGCGCCCAGGCTGCGGAAGCCACCAAGAGCGGCGTAACCGCCACGCCGTCGCTGCGCCTGCTCGATCGCCAAACGGGCCAGGCCATCCTGCTGCAGGGGCCGATCGAGGGCGATGCCTTGCTGTCAGCCATGGACATGCTGGCGGCTGACGGTCCGACCAGCACACCCACATCCGAAATGCCTGCCGACGTCGTCGGCGACATGCCCAGGTAGCCCCGGTCTTCAAGGCTACGGCGCAGTCCTCTGCGCTGACCGCGACTCGTTCGCCTTGCATCCTGGCCGCGAACGGTCACCCCAATCGCGGTGATGGATGCATCTTTTCATTCTCATCCCCAGGAGGGCTTGCCCTCGGGGGCGCGCGCCCTCCGATCTCACCGTCTGGAGGTTCGCCATGTCTTTCGCCATCAATGACTCCTGTGTGGAGTCGCTTTCCGCCGTAGCTGCCCAACACGAAGACTGGATCATCCAGCAGGCCATCGTGCTGCTGGAAAAACGGATCTTCAAAGCTGGACCATGCCTCAGCCGGCCGGCCGCCGTGCGGGACTATCTGCGCGTGAAACTGGTCGCTGAACCCAACGAGATATTTGCCGCTGTGTTCCTGGATAGCATGCACCAGGTGCTGGCCTACGAGCCATTGTTCAGGGGCACGATCAACTCGACTTCTGTTTATCCACGTGTCGTCGTACAGCGTGTGCTGGAGTTGAACGCCGCCGCGGTGATCTTCGCGCACCAGCACCCCTCGGGCATCTCCGAGCCGTCGAGCGCGGATCGTGTGCTGACCCAGCAACTGCAGGCCGCGCTGGCGCTCATCGATGTACGGGTACTGGATCACATCATCGTAGGCCAAGGTTCCCCGTTCTCCTTTGCGGAGTCAGGCCTGCTGTAACGGTCGCATTGCTTCATTGATCCTCGCGGAGGCTTCGGCCTCCGTTTTTTTATGGCGCGGGACAAGCAGGTATGCGGGCAGCCCGCGATGCGCATTGTTTGTTGGGGTGGCATCGGGTTCGCGTTTGACTATGGCCCTGATCAACTTTCGGGGCACGCGACATGCCGGCATCCTTTTCCACGTTCGCGTCGGGCTGGCGAACCCTTGGTCTCGTCGTGGCGCTGCCGGCGTCCCTGGCCGTGTTCAGCCCCGTCACCTTCGCAGCCGACGTACTGGTCGTCACCGACAGCCACCACCCGGTCAAGACCATGGGCGGCGAGCGGCTGATCGTGCTAGACGAAGCCCGCCGGATTGAAGCGGAGCTTTCTGCGGAACTGCCCGCCGCCCCCGAACAGGCGGCGGCCACCGTCAAGCGTCGGCTGAACCAAGGCGGCGCCGACCTACAGCGCCGCATCGCTTCCGCATACCAGGGCGTCACCGACGCATGGAGCCTGGGCATCACCAGCATCCCGGCTGTCGTGGTGGATCAGCGCTACGTGGTCTATGGCGAGCCGGATGTGGCCCGCGCTGTCGCGCGCATCGAGCAGCGTCGGAGGACCCAGCCATGACGCGACCATTCGACCTGATGCGCCGCATGCGGGCCGGCGTGGCTTCCTTGATGCTGCTCAGCGCCACGGGTAGCTACGCCTTGAACACCACCGCCATCGTTGCCTCGGTGGCCTCGCCCGATTGCTTGGAGTACCGGGTGGTGGGTATCTGCTACTGGCTCTACTGCACCTGGGGAGGATGCACGGTGCGCACCTCTGTCAAGGTGCGCCACTACATCCCCGATGCGGTCGTCTCCAGCTACAGCAACACGGGCGAGAACCCGTGGGTTGAAGTCCGGGCGATGAGTACGGCCAATCCGTCCGCCCAAGCGGGCGGCGATGGAACGACGAACGAGGATCACGAAAACAATCTCGCGAAATTCAAGAACGCCGAGGTGATCGGCCATCCCGGCGTCGAGGTGTTCAACCAGTTTGTTTCGTCCTCGGGCTACTTCTGCGAGGGCGCGGGAACGGCATTCATGCCGTATCTGCTCAGCACCTTGGACACGCTTGCCTGGCGCTACAACGTGCCCGAGATGGCCTACCCGGAGGCATTGATTCCCGGCATGCGCGAGGTCGGCGCACGCACCACGATGAGCCTTTGGGGCAACGTGTATCCCCGCGGCGGCTTCCTGCACCAGACCGACGACCACAAATCGGGGGCCGTGGTGGCCCAGCGTGCGGGAGATATCGTCACTCGCCGGGGGCAGTTGCACGTGTACCAGCCGCTGCTTGCCAACGCCCGCGATGGCTACTGGCCCGCCGGCGCGCTGATGGAGGGTGATGCCTCGACTGGCAAGTGGCAGGAACTCACGCCCGTCCTGTCCTCGTCCTGCACGGTTTTCCCACGCACCGGCTTCCTGACCCAGGCCCAGCAAGGCGACTACGCCTGGGCGCTGTGGCGGCCGTATGCCTGCTGCGAACGCCGTGGACAGGTGTTCCTTGGCAGCGTTGATTTCCTTTGAGGTGTCGCGATGAAGCGTTCCGACTCTATGCAGTTCTCCCCACCGGCTCGTGGCAAGATGATCTGTTTGGCGATTACCGGCGCGTTGGTTCTGGCAAGCGGCGTGGCCTGGGGCCAACTAGGCTACCAGACCAGCGGCAACGTCATCGGCGATGACGTCATGTACTCCATCGGCGGCGGCAGCGCCGTTTCGATGGGCCGCGCAGCCGGCATGCGCTCGCTCGGCGTGGGTGTCGGCTGGAACAGCAATCTGATCTGCGGCGACATGAGCATTCAGACCACGTTGAAGAATCAACTCAACGGTGTCACCAATGGCTTTCAGCAGATCATGTCCTCGGTGATCCAGAGTGCTACGAGTGCTGTGGCGTCCCTGCCGGCGTTGATCATCCAGCGTGCAGATCCAGGCCTCTACAACCTGCTCACCAACGGCGTTCTGCAAGCGCGGCTGGATTTCGACCGCTCGAAGCTGACGTGCCGCGCCATGGCCGAAAAGATGGCCGAAACGGCTGGCGGCCAACTCGGCTGGAGCCAGATGGCAGAGGGGTTGGCACTGCGTGACGCTGTTTCGAGCACGGATGCCGTCTCGGCCATCGAGCAGGCCGAGACGCGCCGTGGCAACGATGGCGTGCCCTGGGTCGGGGGAAGCAATGCCGGCGGCTCCGGTCAGCCCGCGATCAAGGTGGTCGGTGACGTCACCCGCGCGGGCTACAACCTGGTCAATGGCCGCGGGGTGACCGACACGTCGGCAATCGCTCCGGCCAGTTGCACGAGCCTGTCGTGCCAAACCTGGACCACGCCGCAGGCGGCCATCGAGTGGGCAACACGGGTGCTCGGCGAGAAGGAGCAGCGCACCTGCGACGCCTGCACCAAGACGGAGACGGTGCCCGGCGTCGGGCTGACGCCCCTGATCCAGGAGGAGTACGACGCCAAGCTGCAGGCGCTCCAGGACCTGGTCTCCAAGGCGAAGAACACGACGCCCGAAAACCTGCGGGAGGCCGGCAGCGCGTCGCTGCCCATCACGCGCGGCGTGGTCGAGGCACTGCGCGACGAACCGGACCAGCACCTGCTGTCGCAGCGCCTGGCGTCCGAGGTTGCGCTGGCGTCGGTGCTGGAGAAGGCGCTACTGCTGCAACGCACGCTGCTGACCGGCAAGAAGGAGCCCAACGTGGCGGCCAACCAGCTCGCCGTGGAGGCGGTGAACCACGAGAGCGACACGCTCGATCGCGAGATTCGCAACCTCAAGACCGAGCTGGAGCTGCGCCGGGAGCTGGCGAACAACTCGCCCATGGCGATCATCCAGCGCCACGGCACGCGCGCGGCGGGCTCGCGTGGCATCTACGAAGGCGATCCGGTGCCTGACCGCCTCGATCAGTTGCAGAAGGGCAATCCGGGAGGCCGGCCATGAGCCTGATGCGTGCGGCCTGGCTGCGCCCGCGCTGGCTGTTCAACCGGCGCGCAGCGAAGGCGCTGCTGTGGACGGTGGTACTCGCGGCCGTCGCCGTGGGTGCCAACATCGTTGGCATCTACCTCGTCGGAAGCGTCGCGGGCTGGGAGCGTTGGCTGGCGGCAGCAGCGGGCTACTTCCTGGTCTGGCGGCTGTGCCTGTATGGCGCGACGGCCTACGGCTGGGTCTGGATGCGTCGCCGGCTGCTTGCGCGTGAGGACGACGCGCAAGCGCGGCGCCGCCTGGTACGCAGCGAGATCGCCGGCGTCGTTGCCATCGTGGCGCTTGAAGCCAGCCTGTTGATGCAGGGCTGAGGGGAAGTCCGAGCCATGACGCTTTTCACAACCGACTACCTGGAGTACTACCTGACCTTGGTGTCCTGGATCGTCAACAACGGCATCTGGGCGGTACTGGTATCCAGCGGGGTATTCGCACTGCCCTTCGTGGCGATCATCGTGCAGGAATGGCTTAAGGCCCGTGCGGAAGGTGCCGACGAAGGCAACAAGGGCGTGCTCTCGGCCGCACGCATCGAGAACCGGGTGTTCGTCGCCATCGTGGTGGTGATGTTCGCCGGCATCCCCTTCATCGACGTGGACCTCAACACAATTCAGTACGACAGCTCGCGCTCGGCCCAGTGCCAGGTCAACGTGCCGCAGCCCACGGATACCGGCTGGTCCCAGTCCTTCAGCACCATCAACAACCAGAGTGCCAAGGTGCCGGTCTGGTGGGCCTTCATGCACGCGCTCTCGCGCGCCGTCACCAGCGCCTCGGTGGCGGCAATCCCGTGCGGGACAGACCTGCGACAGATGCGCATGGAGATCGACGCTACCCGCATCAATGACCCGGTTCTGGCTCAGGAAGTGGCCGATTTCACACACGACTGCTACGGACCTGCACGCGCTAAATTGTTCATGGCGCGGCCGGAGCTGGACGAAGCTCAAATGAACGACGTGACCTGGATCGGTTCGAGGTTTTTCACGGATACCGGCGGCTACTACGACAGCTACCGTTCCAGCACGGCGCGCGAGTCATGGCCCTATGACGACACCCGCGACGCAGGGCTTGCGCAGGTGGCCAGTGGCGGCGGCTACCCGACCTGCAGGCAGTGGTGGGCCGATGGCAGCAACGGCCTGCGGGCACGGCTGCTGAGCCAGGTGGACCCCAGCCTGTTGAATCGCTTGGCGGGCTGGGCCGGGTTCCTGAGCCGTACCGAGGTGGACGATTCGGTGGTCCGTACCATCGCGTCACCGCGACAGCAGAAGCTCACCCAGGGTTCGGTCTATACCGACTACGGCGGCCAGATCGACAAGACCCTGCCGAACATCGTGACGCGGGCCACGGGGGATGTAGGAATGGCGGTCGGGGCACTTGCCGCATTTCCCGCCATGGACGTGGTGCGCCAAGCGCTGCCCATGGTGCTTGCCTTGCTCAAGATGGCACTGGTCATCTGCATCCCGCTCGTACTGGTCGTCGGAACCTATGACCTGAAGACGGTCGTCACCGTCAGCGTCGTGCAGTTCGCGCTGTTCTTCACCGATTTCTGGTTCCAACTCGCACGCTGGATCGACAGCACCATCCTCGATGCGCTCTATGGGTGGGGCTTCGGCTGGAACCGGCCACACACTAACTTCGATCCGCTGGTGGGGTTGAACAATGCCTTTGGCGACCTGCTCCTGATGTTCGTCATGGGCACGATGTTCATCGTGCTGCCTACATTCTGGATCATGGCCTTGGCTTGGGCGGGCGTTCGTGCCGGCAACGTGCTGCAAGGCCTCGCCGGGGCCACCGGAGATGCCAAGGCCGCTGGCGGCAAGGGTGGAAGTATTGCGATCAATGCAGTGGGGAAAAAGTGATCTTTGCGCCGACAACCCCCGCGGCGTAGTAGGCTTATCGTAGGGAAAGATGCAGCGATCCTGACCAACTGCAACGCCAGGATTTCACACGATGACCACCAACACTCTTCGCTACCCATCCATCGTGCCGAGCGGCGAGGGAAAGTCGGTGCTCGAAGCCGTGCTTCGGCTGCAAGGGGTCGATTTCATCACTGGCCCAATTCATCTAGACGGCTCAGCAGATTTTGCTGCGGCTGATGATCAAGCACATGACCTTGAAGCGTGCATGGCAAACCTTCATGACACAGTGTTGGATGCGACCGGCAAATCCCTGTCCGATACCGATCTCCACGAGGTTCTGCTCAACCTTCCACGCGCTATCCGAAAGCAGGTGAAAACCTGGGGAGTGGCAGACACCGAAGTACGCGAGCAGATTTATCGGCACCTCCAGAACACAGCTCTGTGACGAATTAATCGTCCTCGACATGAGGATCAATGCGAAAACCGTCGTAGGTGTATAGGCCAAACCCTGCTGGTCCGTTTCGCCACTCTGGCTCGGGCAATTCATCGCCCAGGTCGGCATTGCGGGCCATCCAGGCAACCACCATGACCAACACCAGCAGCAGAGCCAGCCAGAAGGTGCTGTAGAGCAACACTCCGAGCGCGGCCAGCTTGACTATCCACACAATCGCGGCGGCGCCAGCTCGCGGCAGTCCCTTGGATACCAGCCAGTTCGACGCCCGCCGTTCGCCGCGAGCATAGGCGCGCCATCCGCGGCCAAAGGCGCGGCCGAGACGTTCTGCAGTGCTGGTGCGGGTTGTGGTATTCATGGTCGTCTCCTGCTACTGAGGGATGCCTATTCCGGTGTGCTCCACGTCATTCAGATTGGGGCTTCAATATGTTCTCTTTCTGCTTCAGGACGATCCGTCATCCGGTTCTACCGGGCCGGGGTCGGGTTCCACGCCGATGCGGTAGGTGGCAACGAAACGCGGCCAGTCCGCATGGTCAACCAGATCGATGTCCTCGATGACGCTGACCTTCGTTTCCGCACGCTCGAACAGCGCGATGCTCTTGGCGGGATAGTTGTTGCGCGACGGATAGAGCACCCCGTCGAACAGCGGCTGGCCGTCGTCGCCGAGCATCGCATGCACCTGGGCGGACACCTGCTGCGTGTGCGTGTAGTCACGGCTGGCCAACTGCTCCAGGTTCAGACCAAAGTAGCCCGCCATGACGCCCGGTGCCGTGAGATCGGCCAGAAGCACGTCGGCCACCACCCCTACGGCGCGCACCATCCTGCCCTGGACTTCTTTCAACGCGATCGAGCGCTTCGCGTCATCAAGCCACTGATGCTTGTGAAACACCGACTCCATCAGCGCCGTGGGCAGGTCGCGCCCCAGGTAGAGCACGCCGTAGGCCCGGGCCGGGTCGTCGTAGCGATTGGTGCTGCCGCGGCCATAGTACAGCGGGCTGCCCCGATAGACGACGCGGCTCACATGCTGGAGCAGTTCACCGGCATCGATCAGGAACGAAGGCAGCTCGTGGCTCATGGCGGTCTCGCTTCAATGCACCTGAACGCCCAGCACGTTGAACACGGCCTCGGCCACGTCGTCGATCGTGCCATGCGTCACCGCATCCACCGGCGAGCGACCGCCCAAGCCTTCGAGCGGTTCGGACAGTGCGCGGTAGATCGTCCAGTGATCGATACCCTCGACCTCCTGAAGCACGGTTTGGGTCAACTGCTGCTTTACCGGGTCGAGCTGCCAGTCGGGCAGCTTCTGACCGCGCGGCCCAACGTTCAGCGCCAGCAGCCGACGCGCGAGGATGTCCTTGTAGATCTGCTGGCGCGACTTGTCCGCCAGCTTGGCGAACTCGGTGGGCGGCAGGTTGTGCGGCTGGTTGAAGGCTTCCAGCAGCACAGCGCGGCCTCGCTGGACGTCGGTTTCATTCGGTGCCCAGCGCGTGTCGGCGCGCAGCGCGGCCGCCTTGCGTGCAAGGGCCTGACCAACGGTCTCGCCCTCCAAGTTAGCGGGCAGTGTCACCGCTTCCACACGCTCGTGGACGAACGCCTGCAACTCGGCCGCGAAAGCCGTGGCATCCCGGATTTCGACGGTATCCGCGAAGCGGCGCACATCTTCCACCGTGACGCGCGGCAGACGGTCGGCAATGAATTCAATGGCAGTGGGCATGGTCATCTCCCGAGTAGGTTTGAGACAGGATTCACTCTAGTCGCCTTTGTCGCGCTTGTCAACTTTGTCGCCTAGAGAGCAACCTACCTGGCGGAAGCAGCGTCTTCGCAGCATAGACCGAGGCCAGCGCCTGGTCGCCGTCCAATGCATTCGAGCGAGTTCCACATTGACGGTGGAGCCGCAATCCAAGCCCCGCTATACCGAAACGGTTAAAGGCCAAAGGGCCGAAATGGCAAGGGAATGGGGTGCAAGGGGAAAGGCCCTACCTCGAAAAGGCCAAAAGGCCTCCCGGTCGGCCCGTCATTAGGACACCTCACATGCTCTCCCTGTTCCAGCGAAAACGGCCCTCGGTCGCTGCCGATCCATCGCCAGCACCCGCCATCGATCTCCCGAAAGGGCTGCTGCGGCCTGGGTCGGCCGCTTCGCTGCTGGCGACGCCGCGCCGACAGAAGCTGCTGGAACACATCTGGCAGCGCACGTCGCTCTCGCGCAGGCAGTTCGCCACCTTGTACCGGGCGCCGCTGGAACGCTACGCCGAGCTGGTCCAGGCCTTCCCGGCTTCCGAGGCGCATCATCACGCATACCCCGGCGGCATGCTGGACCACGGCCTGGAAATCGTCGCCTACAGCCTGAAGCTCCGGCAGTCCCATTTGCTACCCATCGGTGCCAGTCCCGAGGATCAGGCGGCGCAGTCTGAGGCCTGGACCGCCGCCGTCGCCTATGCCGCGCTGCTCCACGACGTTGGCAAGATCGCCGTCGATCTGCACGTCGAACTGGCCGACGGGACCGTGTGGCATCCGTGGCATGACCCTCTGGTCCAGCCATACCGATTCCGCTACCGCGAAGACCGCGAGTACCGCCTGCACAGCGCCGCGACGGGGTTGCTCTACCGCCAACTGCTCGATCGCCACATCCTGGACTGGCTCAGCGGCTATCCATCTCTCTGGGCACCGCTGCTTTACGTCCTGGCCGGACAGTACGAGCACGCCGGCGTGCTGGGAGAACTGGTCGTACAGGCCGACCGCGCTTCCGTGGCTCAGGAGTTGGGCGGCGATCCAGCCCGCGCCATGGCAGCGCCCAAGCACGCACTGCAACGCAAGCTGCTGGACGGGTTGCGCTACCTGCTCAAGGAACAGTTGAAGCTGAACCAGCCGGAAGCCTCCGATGGCTGGCTCACCGAGGATGGTTTGTGGCTGGTGAGCAAGACAGTCTCGGACAAACTGCGCGCACATCTCCTGTCTCAAGGGATCGATGGCATTCCTGCGAACAACACTGCCGTGTTCAACGTGCTGCAGGATCACGGCATGCTCCAGCCTACCTCGGACGGCAAAGCGGTCTGGCGCGCGACCGTGACCAGCACGACCGGCTGGTCCCATTCGTTCACCCTGTTGCGTCTCGCTCCCGCGCTGATCTGGGAGTCTGGCGAGCGACCAGCACCTTTCGCAGGCACGGTAGAGATCGACGCGACGCCCGCAGAAAACGATGCCAGCACGTCGGCTCCCGCGCCTACTGTCTCGGGGAAACCAGCGCAGGGAGGTCAAGAACCTCCAATTTGGGAGGGCGACGGCACCACCATCGTTTCACCTCCCGCAGCCCAGCCCATGCCCGACGTCATGGAGGACTTGCTCGCGATGGTGGGCTTGGGTGAGTCGGCCGGCGTTGGCCAGGATGCCGAGGAGTTCTTCCACACTCCCACGCCAGCGACAGCCGCAACCTCCCTTCCATCACCTGCACCTGCGCCTACGCCTCTGTCATCGGCGACGAAGCCATCCGGGGAACATTTCATGGCTTGGCTGAAGCAGGGAATCGCCTCACGACGGCTCATCATCAACGACGCGAAGGCGCTCGTGCATACGGTGAATGACACGGCCTACCTGGTCAGCCCTGGTGTGTTCCAACGCTATGCGCAGGAGCATCCCGAAGTGGGCGCGCTTGCCAAGCAGGAGAATCAACAGGATTGGCAGTGGATGCAGAAGCGCTTCGAGAAGCTGCAGCTACATCGCAAGCACCCCAATGGCCTGAACATTTGGACTTGTGAAGTCACGGGCCCGAGGAAGTCCCGCCGACTGCATGGCTACCTCCTGGAAGATGGGTCCTTGGCATTCCCCGAAATACCGCCCAACAATCCCTATCTTGCTCTGACTCAGGAAGGATGACGCGATTCGGGCATTGATCGCCACCACCGTGTGGCGATCAATGCCCCGCGAAAGCTGGCAACATTTAGCGAACTGAGCTACTCGGCCCGCGCCAACTCCTGTGCAAGGAACGGAGCGGTTCGGCTGCCAGACGTTCGGGCCACCTGCTGAGGGGAACCCGCCACTACGATGCTGCCGCCGGCAGCGCCCGCGCCCGGCCCCACGTCGATCACCCAGTCGGCCTGGGCCACCGCGCGCATGTCGTGCTCGATCATCACCACGGTATTGCCGGCATCGACCAGGCGCTGCAACTGCACCAGCAGCCGGTCGGCATCCGACGCATGCAGTCCGGTGGTCGGCTCGTCGAGCACGTACAGGCTTCGGCCGCGCTGGCTGCGCTGAAGCTCGGTCGCCAGCTTGATGCGCTGCGCCTCGCCACCGGAAAGCTCAGTGGCCGGTTGCCCCAGGCGCAGATAGCCCAGTCCGATATCACGCAGCAGTTGCAGTGGCCTTGCCACCGCATCTTCACCCTCGAAGAATTCGCTGGCCTCGTCCACGGTCATCTGCAACACCTCGGCGATGTTGCGCCCGTTCCACTGCACCTTCAGCGTGGCCTCGTTGTAGCGTGCGCCATGGCACGTAGGGCACGGCGCGTACACGCTGGGCATGAACAGCAGTTCCACGCTCACGAAACCCTCGCCCTCGCAAGTCTCGCAGCGCCCCTTGGCAACGTTGAACGAGAACCGTCCGGCGTCATAGCGGCGGCGTCGCGCATCGGGCGTGGCGGCGAACAGCTTGCGTACATGATCGAACAGGCCGGTGTAGGTAGCCAGGTTCGACCGCGGCGTGCGCCCAATCGGTTTCTGGTCCACCTGCACCAGGCGCTGTATGGCGTCCACGTCGCCCGCCAGATGACCACCGGTCGCTTCGATCACGGCCGGCCCTTCACTGGTGGCGTTATCGGCCGCATCGTCTTCAGGCTCGTGGCCCAGGTGTAGCAGCACCAACTCCGGCAGGGCCTGCGCGACGAGGCTGGATTTGCCGGAGCCGGAGATACCCGTGACGGCTGTTAGCACGCCCAGCGGAATGCGTGCATCCACGCCATGCAGGTTGTGGCGGTGAATGCCCTGCAGCTCCAGCCAGCCGGTCGCTTCGCGTGCTCGGCTTCCCGGCGCGGGGATCTCGTCGAACAGGTAGCGTGCAGTACGCGATTCGGCAATCTTGCGCAGGCCATCCGGTTCGCCGCTGTAGAGCACGCGGCCGCCACGCTCCCCGGCATCCGGCCCGACATCGACCAGCCATTGCGCGCGGCGCATCAGGTCAAGGTCGTGCTCCACCACGAACACCGAGTTACCCGCATCGCGCAGCCGGTCGAGCGCGTCGTACAGGGCCTGGCTGTCGGAGGGATGCAGGCCCGCCGAGGGTTCGTCGAGCACGTACACGACGCCGAACAGCAGGGAACTCAATTGCGTGGCCAACCGCAGGCGTTGCAACTCGCCGGCCGAAAGCGTCGGCGTGGCTCGGTCCAGCGTCAGGTAACCCAAACCCAGCCCACGCAGTTGACGCAGGCGCGCCATCACGCCACCGGCCAGGCGCTGCGCGGCGAGGCGCTTTTCTTCCGATAGCGCCGAGGTGCGGCGCACGTCGGGCGATACCGCATGGACGGCGCGGCCGGAGGCCGCGCGTTCGGCACGGTCGCGTCGGGTCGCTTCCTTGTCCGTAGCCGCCCCCGCTGCATGGGCGCGGAAATCGCCCTGGGCGATGGGTTCGAGCAAGGCCGCCAACTGATCCAGCGGCATCTGCATGAACTCGCCGATGTCCACGCCGGCGAACGTGACCGACAGCGCCTCGGGCTTGAGCCGCTTGCCGTGGCAGGTGGGGCACGGTTTGCCCTCCATGAACCGGGACACGCGCTTTCTCATCAGCGCGCTCTGGGTGTTGGCAAAGGTGTGCAGCAAATACCGTCGGGCGCTGGTGAAGGTGCCCATGTAGCTCGGCTCCATCTTGCGTTTGAGCGCGGCGCGGGTCTCGGCAGGCGTGAAGCCGGCGTACACCGGCACCGTCGGTGTTTCCTCGGTGAACAGAATCCAGTCGCGATCCTTCTTCGGCAGGTCCTTCCACGGTCGGTCAACGTCGTAGCCCATGCTGACCAGGATGTCGCGCAGGTTCTGGCCTTGCCAGGCGGGGGGCCAGGAGGCGATCGCCCGCTCGCGGATGCTCAGGGAGGGATCGGGCACCATGTTGGCCTCGGTCACCTCGTACACATGGCCCAGGCCGTGGCAGGTCGGGCACGCTCCCTGCGGCGTGTTGGGCGAAAAATCCTCGGCGTACAGCATGGGCTGGTTGGCTGGGTAGGCGCCAGCGCGCGAATACATCATCCGCACCAGGCTGGACAAGGTGGTCACACTGCCCACAGAGGAACGCGCGTTGCTGGAGCCCCGCTGCTGTTGCAGCGCCACCGCCGGCGGTAGGCCGTCGATCGCATCGACGTCCGGTACGCCGGCCTGGTCGATCAGTCGCCGCGCATAGGGGGCCACCGACTCGAAGTAGCGCCGCTGGGCCTCGGCATAGATGGTGCCAAAGGCCAGCGAGGACTTCCCGGAGCCGGAGACACCCGAGAACACCACCAGCGCGTTACGCGGGATGGCGACATCCACGTCCTTGAGGTTGTGCTCGCGCGCGCCGCGCACTTCCACCATGCCGCTGGCGGCAGCGGTACAAGAGGATTCACCGAAAGAATTGTTTGGCATGTTTTTATCCGGTAGTTCGTCCCGCTCAGGACGGGACTTCCTGAGTTCGGGTGCCGCGGCGGCTAGCTTCGAGCGCTGCGGTGACAGAGCGGGCGTCGTAGCTGCCGCGCAGGCGGCGACCCTCGACGAAGAACGTCGGCGTGGCGTGCGCACCGCTGGCGACCGCACTGGCGAGGTCGCGCTCGACACGCTCGATCACCGCAGGGCTGTCGAGATCCGCGATGAACCGATCGACGTCGAGCCCAAGCTCTGCGGCGTAGCCGATCAGATCCTCGCGCTCCAGCGCGTGCTGACGGGTGAACACGAAGTCCAGCCACGGCCAGAACATCCCCTGATTCGATGCCGCCTCGGACGCACGCGCGGCGATCGGCCCATGCGGGTGGTGCGGCAAGTGGCGCACCACATACCGCAGGTCGTCCCCGAAGTGGGCGCGCAGATCCTCCCAAGAACCGGTAGCGTGCGCACAGTACTCGCACTCGAAGTCCACGTACTCCACCAGCGTGAGCTGCGCGTCCTCTGGCCCGCGAATGTGATCGACCTCGGGATCGACCGGCGGCTCAAGCACCATCGGCAGATCGGCGGTCTCCTCACCCCACCTGCGAGCGGCAACCTTGAAGATGAGCCACCCGAGCAACGTGGCGAGCATCATCGACACGAGCACGCCGACCGTCGCCTGGCGGCCCAGGTCGGAGGTCGTGCCGAACGCGAGCCCGATGATCAGCAGCGACACGGTGAAGCCGATCCCGGACAGCGCCGCCCCACCGAACACGCTCCCCACCCCGACGCCCTCGGGCAGCCGGCCCAGGCCGAGACGGACGGCGACGAGCGTGGTGAGCCCGATGCCCAGGAGCTTGCCGAGCACGAGCCCCGCGATGACGCCCCAGGTCACGGGCGAGCCGAAGGCCTCAGCGAGCAGCCCGCCACGCAGGTCCACCCCGGCGTTCGCCAAGGCGAAGATCGGCACGATCAGCAGCGCCGTCGGCAACCGCAGGAACTCGTGCAATCGCTCGTTCACCGAGATACCCCGGGACAGCCCGCAGTCCACCGCGCGGGCCGATGCGGCACTCGGCGACTGCCAGAAGTCGCGGAACAGTTGTCTTGCCGCAACGACCCCGTGACGTTGCGTCGCATAGGCGGGGATCAGCAGCCCCGCGGCCATCCCGGCGAGGGAGGCATGGATGCCGGAGTACAGGGTTGCGAGCCACAGCACGATCACGATCAGCACATACGGCATTGCCCGCCACTGGCGGGTGCGCCCCAGCCACCACAGCGCAACGAGACTGGCGAGGGCGATCAACAACGGGACGACCCGGATCTCCTCGCTATAGACGATGCCGATGATGGACACGGCGAGGAAGTCATCGACCACGGTCAGGGTGAGCAGGAACACACGCAACTGACCGGACAGCCGCGGACCGACGATCGCCAGGGTGCCCAGCATGAACGCCGTATCGGTGCCGACCACCGCACCCCACCCGTGCAGGCCCTGACCTCCGGCCAGCCCCACGAGCAGGACGTACACCAGAGCGGGAAGCACGACACCCGCGACACCCGCGATCAGGGCGAGACCGGCACGGCTGCGATCCCGGAGCGATCCGTGGGCGAACTCCTGACGCACCTCCAGGCCGATCAGGAAGAAGAAGACGACCATCAGGCCGTCGTTGACCCAGTGATGCAGATCCATGTGCAGGCCCAATGGCCCAAAGTTGAACCCGACGTCCAGGTGCCACAACCCGAAATAGGCATCGGATAGCGGCGAGTTCGCCCACGCCAGCGCCACAACCGTGACGATCACCAGCAGCACCGCCGCCCCGGACTCAGTGCGTAGATAGCGGGCAACTCGACTCCGTCTGATATTCGCAGAGGATTCACCGAGAGAAGCGTCTGGCATGTTCTTATTCTGTAGTTCGTGAGGTAGCGATGGGCCGATTTCGGGGGGGATATCGGTCAAGTGTACGGGCTTAGCGGCGTCGCGTCATCGAGCGAGCGCAGCCAAGTGAGCCTTTCTCCCAGCCTTCGCTCGACGCCCCTGTCCGTTGGCTGGTACCAGCCCGGCCGCGCCACGCCCTCGGGAAAATAGGTTTGCCCAGCGGCATAGCCGTTGGGCTCATCATGCGCGTAGCGGTAGCCTTCGCGATAGCCCATCTGCTTCATCAGCTTCGTCGGCGCATTGCGAAGATGGAGCGGCACAGCCTGGGAGCCGCTGCGCTTGACGAATGCCTTGGCCTGATCCCAGGCGGCATAGGCGGCATTCGACTTGGGGGCCAGAGCGAGGTAAGTCACCGCCTGGGCCAGCGGTATCTCGCCTTCGGGTGAGCCCAGCCTGTCGTAGGCCAGCGCGGCATTGAGTGCCAGTTGCAGCGCCTGCGGGTCGGCATTGCCGATGTCTTCGCTGGCCATCACCACCATGCGGCGGGTCACCTGGCTCACGTCGCCGCTGCCGTCGAGGATGCGGGCCAGCCAATACAGGGCCGCATCGGGGTCGGAGCCCCGTAGCGACTTGTGGAAGGCTGAGAGCTGCCAGTAGAACTCGTCACCGCCCTTGTCGAACCTGCGCAGCGATGGACTCGTGGACAGATTGGCGAACTCGCCATCGACCACGGTCTTGCCCGCGCCCGACGCCGCATTCGTCACCTGCTCAAGCAGATTGAGGAAGCGCCTGCCATCGCCATCGGCAAAGCCCTTTAGCAGGTCCAGCGCGTCCGCGTCCAACTTGACGCCCTGGAGATGCGGCAGTGCGCGTTCGTAGAGCTGGTTCAGTTCGTCGCTGGACAGCGGTTCGAGGGTATAGACCTGCGCGCGCGAGAGCAGTGCGGAATTGACCGCCAACCCCGGATGCTCGGTCGTCCCCCCCACCAGGGTCAGGAGCCCCGACTCGACATGGGGCAGCAGGGCATCCTGCTGCGCCTTGTTGAAGCGATGGATCTCATCGACGAAAAGCACCGTCGATCGACCATGGTTGTCCAGTTCAGCCTGGGCCTCGTCGATGGCTTGCCGGATGTCCTTCACCCCGGCCAGCACGGCCGAGATGGCGATGAATCGGCTGTCGGTCGCACTGGCGGCCAGGCGCCCCAGGGTGGTCTTGCCCACGCCTGGCGGCCCCCAGAGGATGAACGAGTGCAACTTGCCCGCCTCGAACGCGAGACGCAGCGGCTTGCCGGGGCCGAGCAAGTGCCGTTGCCCGACGAATTCATCCAGCGTCTTGGGCCGCAGGAGTTCGGCCAAGGGAGGCTTGGGCTTTGTCGTGAATAGATCGGTCAAGTTGCTCTCCCTGGCATTTCTGATAGTTGACGTTCCGATAAGGTGGGCACCTCAATCCAGAGAGCCGGATTTATCCAACGCTGTGGGCTCTTTGTCGGCAATCGCATGCATGATGATGCGAGAGCCGCGGTAGCCGATGCTGTGGTTCCATACCCAGCTCAAAGCGACGCTGAGACGATTTCGCGTACCGATCAGAAAGTAGATATGCGCGAGCTTCCAGATCCACCACGCAAAGGCACCACGCAGCTTAACCCGCCCCATGTCAATCACGGCCAGGCTGCGGCCGATGGTGGCCAGGTTCCCCTGATGCCGGTATATGAAAGGCCCGTCAGCGGACTTGCCTTTCAAACGCCGTCCAATGAGGTTGGCGACGTACTTCCCTTGCTGTTTGGCGGCCGGGGCGATGCCCGGTACGGGCTTCCCGTCGGCCATAGTGCACGAGGCGGTATCGCCGATGGCGAAGACCTCCGGGCGACCAGCCACCGTCAGGTCGGGACCAACGACCACTCGACCCGCACGATCAGACGCAGCACCCAACCAGCGAGCCGCGGGAGACGCCTTGACCCCTGCGGCCCAGACGATGGTCTTGGCCGAAAGGGGCTTGCCGCCATACACCACGCCGTCGGCCGAGCATTCGGTGACCGGCGTACCCAGCACGACCTCGACCCCGAGCTTTTCGAGTGCCTGGCGCGTATAGGCCGAAAGATCCTCTGGAAAGACCGACAACAGACGCGGGCCCGCCTCGATCAGTACAACCCGGGACGTGCTCGGGTCAATAGAGCGGAAGTCACGCGCCAGCGTGTCTCGTGCAAGCTCGGCGATGGTCCCGGCCAATTCAACCCCGGTGGGACCACCACCGATGATGACGAACGTCTGCAGCGCGGCACGCTGCTGAGGATCGCTCGTGAGCTCGGCCTCCTCGAAAGCCGCGAGGATTCGGCCCCGAATGGCCGTGGCATCTTCCAGCGTCTTCAACCCCGGCGCAAAAGCCCCCCATTCGTCGTGTCCGAAATAGGCATGGGTAGCGCCTGTCGCGAGTACGAGCGTGTCGTAGGTTTGGCGTGAGCCATTGTTGAGAATGACCTGACGCGCGTCCTGGTCGATGCCTTCCACTTCCGCCATCAAGGTGTTCACTTCCGGGCGATTGCGGAAGAGATAGCGAATAGGCCATGCGATCTCGGATGTCGAAAGTGACGCCCCTGCAACCTGGTAAAGCAAGGGTTGGAACAGGTGATGATTGCGCCGATCGATGATCGTCACATCGACCTCGGCACCAGCAAGCTCGTTGGCAACCTCGATCCCGCCGAAGCCCGCTCCGATAATGACGACGTGATGTCGGTTTTTGGAGGTCTTTGTCATAACCTGATCTCATCTCTCTCAGCGTTTCAGCGCCGATGCGTGGTATGCCATATGCTCGCCAATGAAACTGGCAATGAAGTAGTAGCTGTGGTCGTAGCCAGGGCGCAGATTCAACGTGAGCGGGTGCCCCGTCTCGTCGCAGGCTTTGCGCAGCAGATCGGGCTGAAGCTGACTCTCCAGGAACTCGTCGCCCAAGCCCTGATCCACCAGCAGCGGCAGACGCTCCTGCACGGTGCGAATCAGCTCCACGGTGTCGTACTGCTTCCACGCCTCCCGGTCGCTGCCCAGGTACGCCTCGAAGGCCTTGTGTCCCCAGGGAACCTGGGTGGGCGCGACGATGGGCGAGAAGGCCGAGACGCTTCGATAACGGCCCGGGTTGCGCAGGGCGATGACCAGGGCGCCATGCCCGCCCATGGAATGGCCGCTGATGCTCCGCTCCGCCGTCACGGGAAAGTGGGCCTCGATCAGCGCCGGTAGTTCCTGCACCACGTAGTCATACATCCGATGATTCGCAGCCCAGGGTTCCTGCGTGGCGTTGACGTAGAAACCCGCCCCCTGTCCGAGGTCATAGGCGGGATCGTCGGCAACGCCTTCGCCGCGTGCGCTGGTATCGGGCGCGACGACGGCAATGCCATGTTCGGCTGCGTAGCGCTGGACGGCGGACTTGGTGATGAAGTTCTGCTCGGTGCAGGTGAGGCCTGAAAGCCAGTACAGCACCGGCACCTTGCTGTGCTGTGCCTGCGGAGGCAGATAGACGCCGACCTTCATCGTGCAACCGAGCGTCGTGGATTCATGCTGATAAACGTCCTGCCAACCATCAAAGCTGGCGTGATGTTCGATGCGTTCCATGGTGTTCTCCTATGTTCAAAGGAACGGCGCAGCTCTCGCGCACCAGGACGGCAGCTCTTCAGGAAGATTTCTCTTCCGCTGCCGTGTCACCGTGGGCGTGTCTGATCCTGCGCACGATCCACCAGATCGTCAGCATCACCGCAGGCACCAGAACCGCCATCACCGGCGCCACGCTGTCGTGAACCATCGGAATGCCCTTGAGTAAATAGCCGAGAAGACTCACGACGTAATAAGAAATTGCCGCGACCGACAGGCCTTCGACGGTTTGCTGAAGGCGCAATTGCATCTTGGCCCGGTTGTTCATCGACGCAAGCAGATCGCGGTTCTGGCGTTCAAGCTCGACGTCGATCCAGGAACGCAGCAACGCGATGGCCCGGGTCAGCTTGTCGGAGAGCTTGGTCTGGCGCTCCTTTACGGATTGGCATGTCCGCATGGCGGGAGCGATGCGACGCTGCAGGAAATCCGCCCAGGTGAAGTACCCGGATACGGCTTCTTCCGAAAGCGCTGCCAGCCTTTCCTCGACGATCTCGTAGTAGGCACGGCTGGCGCCGAAGCGATAGAGATTCGCCGCAACGCCAGCTTCCAGCTCGGCAGCCAGGGCGGTCAATTCGGACAGCAGCACGTCGCTGTCGCGCCGTTCCACCAAGCTCGTACACATCTCGTCGGTGATCGCCGCAAGGCGCGACTCCATGCGCCGCAGCTCCGACGTCATCGACCGCGTCAACGGCAAGGACAGCAACGCCAAGGTGCGGTAAGTCTCGATCTCCAGCAGACGTTGAGCCAGCGCACCCGCCCGCGCCGGGGTCAAATCGCGGGCCAGGACGAGCATCTGCGTCAGGCCATCCTCATCCTGTCGAAAGTCGGTCAGGATGGCGGCAGAGCCGTTCTCCACCAGCGAGTAGCACAGGCTGGCAGGATCGAAGCGATCGACCTCCTTCTCCGTTTCCGGCGTCCACGGAAGAAGTCTCAAACGGATGCCGGATACGACCGGGCCGGGAGGAACAAATCCATGCTTGAACGGATTTTCGCCGCACGGCTCTCCCGTCTCGGAATCCAGCGAAGCGCACCATAGATACGTCGAGAACTCGGTGTGCTTTTCGCAGTGCAGGTCTCCTTCATCCCATGTCACGCCGTGAAGCGGCGTAGCATGGTCGGGTTCGGCAACGCCGAAGCGATGAGACAACTCACTCATCGCCATCTGATCCCTGGCCTGATCGCCTTCGGTAATGAAAGCGAGCTGCAATATGCTGCGGGGGGCCTGAATCAACAGATGCGGGCGCGCATGCACTTCACCCACGGCCGCAGCACGATCGGCATAGGCCGGCATGCCGTACACGGTGGCGGTCGGGGCGGGTTGTACGGTCGTCGTATTGATGTTGGCCGGCTCTTGCATAACGACCTCATTTCTCATTGGTTGAAAAACACGCTTCAAAGCAAATGCCCGCAGCCATGCGTTTCGCACATGGCTGCGGGCCGATCTTCATGAGCGGGCACCGCTCTACACGGTCCGTCCAATAGGCTCGCCGTGTAGAGGCTTGTGCTGGCCTTTTCAGAACGCCCTCAGCTTCCTGGCTTTCAGACGAAGGTGTACGCGCAAACCTTGTTGCCCGCCGGATCACGCAGGTAGGCCGCATAGGCACCCGGCAGGTGGCCACGCGGGCCGGGCTGGCCCTCGTCGGTGCCGCCTGCGGCAAGGCCGGCGGCGTGGAAGGCGTCCACTTCGGCGGGAGTGGCGGCCGCAAAGCCGACCGTCACGCCGTTGCCGGAAGGCGCTTCACCATTGCCCGGACGAGCGATGATGAAAGCCGGCTTTTCGCGACCGAAAAGCACCCATCCGTTGCCGAAAGGACCGAGGTTCTTGATGCCGAGAGCACCCAGAGCGGCGTCATAGAACGCGGTCGACTTCTGGAGGTCGGCGGCGCCGACGAAGACGTGCGAGAAGATACCGTCGCCGGAAATGACAGGATTGGACATGGTTAATTTCCTTGGTGGTTGGTGTTGAATGGATAGTGGGTGATCAGTAGTGGATCACCGTGCGAATCGACTTGCCTTCATGCATCAGGTCGAAGGCCTTGTTGATGTCGTCGAGGCCCATGGTGTGGGTGACGAACGGGGCGAGATCGATCTCGCCTTTCATTGCGTCTTCCACCATGCCGGGAAGCTGAGTGCGGCCCTTGACCCCACCGAAAGCCGAACCCTTCCAGGTGCGACCGGTGACCAACTGGAACGGGCGGGTCGAAATTTCCTTGCCAGCACCAGCCACGCCGATGACGATCGACTGGCCCCAGCCGCGGTGGGCAGCTTCCAGAGCCGAACGCATCACGTCGACGTTGCCGATGCACTCGAAGGTGTGATCGACACCCCAGCCGGTCATCTCGATCAGAACCTCGTGAATCGGCTTGTCGAAGTCCTTCGGGTTGAGACATTCGGTCGCGCCGAAGGTACGAGCCAGTTCGAACTTCGCCGGATTGGTATCGATGGCGATGATGCGGCCCGCTTTGGCCTGGCGTGCACCTTGAATCGCAGCGAGACCGATGCCGCCGAGGCCGAAGATGGCCACCGAGTCGCCGGGCTGTACCTTGGCCGTGTTGTGCACGGCGCCGATGCCGGTGGTCACGCCGCAGCCCAGCAGGCAGACGTGCTCGGGATTGGCGTCCGGGTTGATCTTGGCCAGCGAGACTTCGGCGACGACCGTGTATTCGCTGAAGGTCGAGCAGCCCATGTAGTGGTAAAGCGGCTGACCGTTGTACGAGAAGCGAGTCGTACCATCGGGCATCAGCCCCTTACCCTGGGTTGCACGAACCGCGACACACAGGTTGGTCTTGCCGGACTTGCAGAACAGGCACTCGCCGCACTCGGCGGTATAGAGGGGAATGACGTGATCGCCAGGCTTCACGCTGGTCACACCTTCACCCACCTCCACGACGATACCCGCACCTTCATGACCCAGCACGACCGGGAAGAGACCTTCGGGGTCGTCGCCCGACAGGGTGAAGGCGTCGGTATGACAAACGCCGGTGTTCGTGATCTTGATGAGCACCTCGCCCTTGCGCGGCGGCTCGACGTCGATCTCGACGATTTCTAGCGGCTTTCCTGGCCCAAAGGCAACTGCTGCACGTGATTTCATGATGTCGCTTCCTTTACTAGCTAACTAAATTTGCCCTCACCGAGGGCACCCTGGTGCCTCTACCGCAGATAGGAGCGGACGATAGAGATGGTCTCGTCAATGGACTTGTTCTGCGAATCGCTCCTGATTTCGCTACTGGGAAACTCTTCCCGCAGATAGCTCTCCAGAACGGTTGCCATCAATCCGTTGACTGCCCCACGAACGGCCGCAAGCTGCTGAAGAATTGCAGGACATTCCGCACCTGCATCAAGCGCTTGCTCAAGAGTCGCTACCTGACCTTTGATGCGCCTGATGCGCGTCAGTGCTTGCTTCTTTTCTTCCGGGCTGTGTGGCATCGAACACCTCTCTACTTGGGTACATCGCCGCATTATACAATACTCCCCCATAGTATATGCGGCCGAACTTCGCCACAAATTCTGTGCTCTTCGAGCACTCTTACAGGCTAGTACAGATTTGTTCCCAAGAAGCGCAAAACATTCAAATCAATGAATATTTTTTGCATGTATCGACAGCATCGGGGCAAGTTCAAAACTGGTCAAACTGGAAAAATCTATGTGCAGATAGACATGGCCTATGTACACGGATTCATCGAGCTGAAGCTATCAAGATGACCCCGGCTAGGCGACCTTACGACCCGAGTACCGAGCATTCCGCAGTGCAGGCAACATCTGACCGTCCCAGTCGCGATCGACTGCAACCTGGGCCTGTTCTTGGTTTCGTTCGAGCGCATCTACGTCAAGATCAGCGATCGCCCATGTCTGCGTGCCGCAAGTCGTCGCGAGAATGCCATCCTCCGGGAATCCACGATCCATTGGTGCGTAGATCGTGGCCTCGCCAGTGTTCGTGTCCAGCGCCGGACTCCAGTCGGCAGTTCCAGTCGTCACGGCCTGCGCGATGAACATTCGGTTCTCCAGTGCCCGCGCCATGCAGCCCACACGGACCCGGGTTGCACCTGCTCGGGTGTCGGTACAGCTCGGGACCAGCAGCAGGCGCGCCCCCGCCTCTCGCTGGGCTCGCACGGGCAATGGAAACTCACTGTCGTAGCAGACAGCGATGCCGGCACGCACGCCTTTCAGATCGAACACCTTGAGTTCGTCGCCACCCTCGATGACGCCGGTGTCTTTCTCGAACCCCGTTAACTGCAATTTGTCCTGGTAGTCGCGTGTACCGTCAGGCGCAAACCACCAAGCCCGGTTGCGATAGCGGTTCAGTCCAACCTGGGTCAAAAACGTACCGGCCTGAATGGTCATGCATAACTCGCGCGACAAGTCGGCATACAGTGCCAGCCACGGAGACTGCAAGGCCTGCAGCGCGGCCAGAGAGGCGTTGAAATCATGGCGAATGCTCGGCTCGCACGTTGCAGCCAGTTCGAGGGATAGATACTCGGGCAACACGGCCAGTTCCGCCCCGCCACGACGCGCCTCCTCCAGAACCAGTCGCTGCCGCGCAGCAAATGCCTCGAAGTCCGTGGGCTGGCCCACTGCGTATTTCGCAACTGCCACTTTCATTTCGCGTTCTCCAGGGAGTGCAGCCACATCGTGAGCGTCTGCTCGGTTTCGCTTGGCTCACCCACCTGCTTCCAGGGCAGCGTAACCTTCATGTCCGACTGCCGCACGTAGCCACGACGGGTCCAGAAGGGATCATTACTGCGGTAGTTGGAAGGACGCCGAGGATCGTCGTCTGCTCGATCCACCGACGCAAACGATGTCCACTGCATGCCGCCCAACGAACGAGCATGCGCTTCGCGTTCGTCAAAGAAGCGGTGGCCCAGGCCAAGCCCCCGGAAGGCCGGGAGCAGGACTGATTCGCCGCAGTAAAACACTGCCTCCATCGGGACTCCTCGATCGGCGAACGGCACCTGGAAGGCCGGCTCTGCATCGCCGAGAGGCAACCCCGTGGACGCACCCACGACCAGGTCATCAGCGAGCGCGAGCACCAGCAGGCTGTCTGCCGAACGAGCGTACATGGAAAGGTAGTGCTTCTCGTATTCGATGTCGCCCTCGTACAGGTATGGAAAGCTGCGGAAGACCTTCGCCCGCAGATGTGCCACGGTGTCGAACCATTCGGCAATGTCCGATCCACGACGAACCAGCACCTGCACGTCGCTGGTCATTTCAGGCATCCCCTCCGACCTGTGCGATCCAGTCGCCGAGGTTGTAGTAGTTGGTGACACGAGCGATCTTGCCATCGCGGATGTCGAAGAACGCGCCACCCGGCAGCACGTAGCGCTGGCCCTGTGCTTCCGGCAGTCCGTCGTCCGTCACTTTGTATTCGCCATGCACCACATACTCCGCGCCTGCGCGCAGGCCGTCGGCGCTGACCATCACCACGATGCCGCGCAGTTGCTCGCCATAGCAGCGATCCATGCGCCGCAGGAAGGCGCGGAAGGCTTCGCGACCGACCTCACGAGCGCCTTGGTTCAAGTCGTGCGCAACGTCATCGGTCAACATGGACAGCATGGCCTCGCGATCGCCGCGGTTGAAGGCGTCGTAGTAGGCGGTGATGAGAGTCGCAGCGTTCATTCGCGTTCCTTGTTGGGTTGTTAGGCGCGGAGCATTCGGGGGTGTTGCCAGTTTGGGCAACCGCGCCTCCCTTGTATATGGAATTGTTGCGATTTTATAATTCCACTATCTGGAACAATTAACGAGCAGCGAAACTGGCCATGAGGTGTTCGTCATGAACAAGGAAATGGAACTACTGCGCATCTTTCGGGTGGCGGCCGAAAGCAGCAGTTTTCGCGATGCGGCCGTCCGGCTGGGGACTTCTCCGCAAGGTGTCACCCGTGCCATCCAGCAACTGGAGCAACACTACGGCGAGGTGTTGTTTCATCGAAGCACACGCCAGGTGCGCATCACCGCCTTCGGCGAAGGGCTGTTAGACCAGGTGCGCCCGGCATTGGAGCGGTTCGAGGATCTATGGCGGACGCCTGGGTCCGACCAGCAGGCATCCCTGTCCGGCACGGTTCGCATCACCGCACCGCACAGTTTGGGCACCAGAGCGGTGCTGCCTGCACTGGAACGCGTGGCCGCGCGTCATCCTGGTATCACTCTGGATGTGCGCCTGTCCGATCGCATCAGCAACACGGTTGACGAAGGGATTGACGTTGGGATCAGGGTCGGATTCATGCGCGATAGCCGCTTCGTCGCGCGCAAGGCGGCCGACATGAGACTCCCAATCGTTGCCGCTCCGCGCCTGATCAAGAAAGTGGGTGTACCTGAAAACATCGATGCGCTAAGCAGCCTGCCGGTCACCGTGGCCTTGGATATCAATACCGGCCGCCCCTGGCCTTGGCACTTCAAGGCGGGACGCCAGTGGACACCCACCGCTCCCACCCTCGTCGCCGACAACGCCGACATGGAAATGGGGGCAGCGTTGGCCGGAATCGCGTTCGCGCAACTGGCGGACTACATGGCTGCCCCCTACATTGCCAGCGGGAAGCTCGTGCGAGTGCTGGAGACCGAAGAACCTCCGGCATGGGGGTTGTACGTCTATCGGCCTCAGCGTGGCCCCATTCCGGGAAGGGTTCGAGCGGTATTTGATGAAATGCTGGTCGCCGTTGGATCGTTGCCAGCTTTGCGCTGACACGCCGCAAGACGCTGTAGGACACCTGCCTTGGAAAGCGGGGCACTGAGCCTCGGCGGTTCACCCCTCCGTTTGAATGATGAGCCGACCGTCTGCCCCTTGCGCCAAGTGCAGATCGGTCGGCCATGCAATCCAATGCCGGCGAACGATTAGATATAAATAAATTGCCGGTACAACCCATCCAACTGATGACGGATATCTTCCACGCGCTGCTCGTCGCCAGTATCAGTAAATTCGAGCAACTGTTGCTCCTTGGCAGTAATTTGGTCGCAAAGGTCGGACAAATTCTCGCAAAAAGCCTCGGTATGAACTGTGGGCTCCTCCGTACTCGTCTCTTCTCCTGCTAGTTTTCGCACAGAGGAGACCGGAGAAATTCCATTTTCTTCGTTAAAGGCAATTTGAAGCTGCCTGCGCCTATTTGTCTCATCGATCGCCTGTTTCATCGCCGGAGTCGTCACGTCGGCGTACAAGATCGCCTTTCCGTTTTCATTCCGAGCAACTCGACCTATCATCTGAATGAGTGCCTGGGCCGACCGCAGGAAGCCTGCCCGATCCGCATCGAGAATAGCAACCAATGATGCCTCGGGAATATCCAGCCCTTCGCGCAAAAGGCTAATCCCAATCAAAACATCGAACTCTCCTGCGCGCAGGCCATTGATGATCTCAACACGATCCTCCGCTTTTATGTCCGAATGCATGTAGCGCGCTCGAATCCCATGGTCCGTCAAGAAATCCGTTAGCTCTTCTGCACTGACCTTCGTCAGCGTGGTCACGAGCACGCGATTTTTCTTCTTCACGCACTTCGATATTTCAGCAAGCAGATCATCTATGTACCCATCCGATTTGCGCACCTCAACCTCGGGATCAAGCAGTCCCGTCGGCCTGATAACCTGTTCGACAACCCTGTCTTTCGACACCTTCAACTCGTAGTCACCCGGCGTCGCGGAAACGAAGATGGTCTGTGGCTTGACCTTCTCGAATTCACCAAAGTTCAACGGGCGATTGTTCTTAGACGAAGGCAAGCGGAACCCGTAATCTATCAACGTCTCCTTGCGCGCCTGATCCCCCCGGTACATTGCGGATATCTGTGGCACCATGACGTGGGATTCATCGACGAACAGAAGCCCATCTTTCGGCAGGTAATCCAGCAATGTGATCGGAGGCGAGGCCGGGTCCCGGTCGCTGAAGTAGCAGGAATAATTCTCCATCCCCGAACAATAGCCTACCTCGCGCATCATCTCCACGTCATGCGTGATCCGCTCGTACAGCCTGTTTGCCTCGACCAAGCGATTATTTCTGTTAAGCTCGGCAACCCGCTCTTCCATATCAGCGAGTATCTTCTTGGACGCGGAATCTATTTTATTCGTGGGCGGTGCAAAAAGCGTCTTTGGCGAAACCAAGTAATGGTCAATTGCCCCCAGCGTTTTACCTGTAACAGGGTCTAGCCATTGAACAGACGCAACAGAGTCATCCAGCAGTTCCACCCGAACTGCCCTATGCTCGGAATCAGCAGGAAAGATATCGATCACATCACCTTGCACCCGAAACGTTGCACGTTTGAGAGTGCGCTCAGTGCGATCATATTGCAGCAGAGCCAAGCGACGAATCAGCTCTCTCTGGTTTATTTTGACGCCAGGGGACAGAGCGATCTGTAACGCTCGGTACGCATCCGGGTCACCCAGGCCGTAGATTGAAGACACCGAAGCGACGACGATCACATCGCGGCGCTCAATCAAGGATTTGGTCGTGGACAGGCGTAGGCGCTCAAGGTGGTCGTTGATGGCCGAGTCCTTTGGAATGAAACGATCGGTGCCCGGCATATAGATCTCGGGCTGAAAATAATCGTAGTAGGAAACGAAGTACTCGACAGCATTCTCGGGAAAGAAGTGCTTCATTTCACCATAAAGCTGCGCGGTCAACGTCTTGTTAGGAGCCAAGATCAATGTGGGCCGCTTCAGACGATGAATCACATTCGCCATCGTAAAGGTCTTACCTGAGCCGGTGATACCTTTCAGCGTCTGGTGTGTCGCACCTTCTTCTATGTCCGACAGTAGGCGCGCTATCGCCTCTGGCTGGTCCCCCGCCGGCGTATAGCTGGAGTGCAGAATGAACGTACCGGTTGACATTAGATATCTCCTAATTGAGCTACTTCAATTTGTCCTGATGTATCGGCTATTTCAGAAGACCTATAGCAGTACCAAACTGGGGTGTAAATGACGGCGATCCTGCCGCGCCCCACCTGGGCGCAGGCGTCGCCAACATGATAGCCCAACACATGGGCGGGCTTCCCAGTGCATATCCGCCGATCGCCACGACGTCAGCCAGCGGCCCGTCTGCCAATGCACCTGGAGCCACTCGCCTCGTTGAGCGCCGACATCGAGCCGTGGCGGGCGAGGTTGCTCTGTACGCCCAATGTGTGGCGCCGGCTCCCGCCGATACGCGCCTTTGTCTCTCTCAGCCCTCCAGACGAGGCGTTGGAAACGTGGAGCTACGTCGCCCCTCTAAAGATGCACGATCTCAACATTCGGCCATTTGCCTGCAAGGTACTCGGCCACTAGCCTCCGATGGCAGTGATGGGGCTTGTCTTCGCTGCAAAGCAGGCAACTGTTATCAATCTTTTCTTTATCGATTGACTCAATCTTTCGGGACGACATTAAATCCAGAAATTTCCTGGCGTAGATATCCCAATCTCCCCCTTTTATTTTATATTCCTCGAACATGTCTTTGGTTGGAGCAAGTGCTGGTAGATGTTCATATTCCATCCCGCACAACGCCTCGGAAAAATATCGAAGATCCTCGCGTTTAGCGAAGCCGGCCAATTGCGAAACATTATTCAGGCGAACATCGACAAGGCGCTTGGCACCAGAAGCACTTAACTTGGTGAAGAAGGACCGCGCGGAGGTCTTAGTGAATCCAATCGTGAATATCTTCATCTGCCTCATTCCCCTCGTTCCTTCATCCATAAATGGCTGTTATTGAGCTACCGCCAGGCATGTCCGTCAATCGCAGCTAAGGAAACGCTGGGGGCATGGTGTACTAGCTGCGCCACAACGGCCACGGCAGGCTCCATTCTCTCGCCGCTTCAACGACTCGCGGCCACGACCCGAACAGCTCAAGAGCTTAGCACCGCCTTTTGCGGTTGCGTGCCTCACCACTCACGCTTACTCCCTTCCAGAACGCGCCAACTGCTAAGCTACATGAGGACGACTCGCCCCACAGCGCGAAGCACCTGTGTTCGCGCTATTGGCTGTCCCGTGCGTTGTGGTGCTGACCGTCGATGACGAGTCGAACCTACTGTATGGGCACTGCGCGCAGCAGCCTTTCATGCGTGCCAGCTATGTGTCCAAGGTTGGACGCGGATCGAAGCGTGCGCAGGGTTTTTCGTGAAAGTATAAAATCTAATCAACTTTATCAGAAGAAAATATATGATCGTAAGAAACTTTGAATACTTGCTTGCTTTGCACCGTGAAGGCCATTTTGGCAACGCGGCCAAAAGCTGCAATGTTTCTCAGCCGACACTCTCCGCGGGCATTAAGCAATTGGAGGAAGACATGGGTGTCGAGATCGTGCGTCATGGCCGACGCTATGACGGCCTCACTTCTGAAGGGATGCGCGTACTGTCTTGGGCTCAGCAGATGTATGACGACTGCAAAGGGCTGGAGCGAGAACTCTCCGCACTACGGCGAGGTATAGAGGGGCAATTCCGGCTAGGGATACTCCCAGGAACTGCCGGTGTAGCGCCCACATTAAGCATCGCCCTTGCTGAAAAAACGCCCTTACTTCAACAATCAGTTCTGGTTTCCGGCGCTTCTTCCCTGCTACAGGCGATTCGAGAAAACAATTTGGATATCGCACTCATGCATTTGGAGGATATCCCAGGGGAAGACTTCGATACTCACCTTCTGTACCGTGAACGCATTTTCCTTTTTCACGCCGCGAGAACACAGCAACCCCGAAGCACAACGTGGGACCATGTTCTCAATAGACAACTCTGCGTGCTGAACTCGGCAGTACCTGAACCCATTCAAGATAGGCTGACGCAATGTACCGCACAGACTATTCGCACTGATTCAATTGACGTGCTATCGGCACACGTGGCGACAGGAAAATATTCGGCAGTTCTTCCGCAATCTCTCGCCGGCCAACTCGCGCACATTCCAAATCTCCACGCAATCGCAATCAATGGACCAATGTCGCACTCAAATGTCGGATTCGTTGCTGGGAAAAATGCGTTCGAGGCACCGTCATCGCGTGCATTGCTCGAAATGGTGCACACCCCCGAACTCGCTGCCACGCTTCAATCCGTTATATCGATCCATCGTCGGTTCCAGCCCAAAGCAGACTCATCTCAAAGCCCCCTGAAATAGCGAGTCTTGAAGAGCAACTCTGTATTGCTTCAACCAGGCGAAGATTGCAGGCATGCCGTGTGCGCCGCTAACAGGCGCCACGTGCTGAGCAACCCATCGAAGTCCACCAGGTCCAGGGGCAACTAGGGGGACAGGAGTACCTGCTGCGTGCGGCGTCCTCATGTTTCGCTGGGTCGAGCTGACTGTTCCTAGATCAAGCTAGGAGGCGCGATGTAGCGATGATCGTTGCCCTCTCCCGGCTAGGAGACGAGCACGGCTCGACGAGCCCGCGTAGATAGATTGTGCCTATCTGCACATAGATTATTCCAGTTTGACCACTTCTGAGCTTGATCCGATGCTGTCAAGACCGCAGAAGGAGACGCGGCCAACGGCTAGGCAGTACCACGATCGTTCTTCTTGACAGCGGTAAGTCTCGTTTCCCACTTCGATTTAGAAGATGGAAACATTAACGCACAGAGGTGACGAAATGACTCCGACCGGTAACCGAATCGTGACTTTCGAGAAGCCCTTGGAAATGAAGGTCAACACCTTCAAATTTCCAGAGCTGATAACCCCTCAAGGGAAAAGCGCACCCCATGGCGCTATCCTCAAAATAGTTACCACAAATATCTGTGGCAGCGACCTTCACATTTATCGCGGTTCGTTTGCTGTTCCCAAGGGAATGACCATGGGCCATGAAATGACCGGCGAAGTGATCGAAGTGGGATCAGACGTCGAAGTCGTGAAGAAGGGCGACATCGTTTCCGTTCCCTTCAATGTGGGGTGTGGGCGTTGTTACAACTGCAAGCATATGCGCTCCGATGTATGCGAGAACACCAACCCCGAAATCGACTGCGGAGCCTACGGGTTCAACCTCGGTGGCTGGACGGGGGGCCAAGGTGATTATCTCTTCGTACCGTATGCGGATTTCAATCTCCTTCGCTTCCCTGACAAGGATGCCGCCATGGAAAAAATCCGCGATCTGACCCTTCTCTCTGACGTACTACCCACAGCTTTCCATGGGTTCGCTGGCCCAGACTGGCCAGCCGCACCGGCCTACGTCGTCGGCGAGAACATCCTGATCTTCGGTGCCGGGCCGGTCGGCAGAGCGGGTGCCGCCTGCGCCAGACTTCTGGGTGCAGGCGCCATCATCGTTGCCGATTACATTCAAGAGCGGCTGGACCTTCTCAAGCCACACGGCGTGGAAACCATCAACCTTTCCGACGGCGTGCCGATCGAGGAGCATCTCGAACGCATTACCGGGCACAGGGAGGTGGATCGCGTCATCGACTATGTTGGTGTGGACTGCCGCGGGTTTGGCGCGGAGGCTGACAAGATCGTGGAGAGCGCTGTTACCAACGCAATGCTCAAATATGTCCGCTTCGGCGGAATGACCAGTACGGTCGGTGTGTACTGCGCAAACCCGATCTCGAAAGACCCGAAAGCCAAGAAAGGCCATATGGATCTGGAATGGTCCAACGCCTGGATCAAGTCGCCGCGAATGTCGGCTGGTCAATCTCCGACGGCCAACTACAACCACGCGTTAATGCGGGCGATACTGAACGATCGCATGCCTTACCTTTCGCCGATGATGAACACTAAGTTCATCAAGCTCGAAGACGCGCCCGCCGCGTACAAGGAGTTCGACGCGGGTTCTGCATACAAGTACGTCATCGACCCGCATGGTTCAGTGCGGCAGTAAGCATCCGGCGCGGGCTAAGCATCAGGATGTCTCACACTTTCTGGTGAGAGGCATTCTGGCTCCGCAGGTCCCCGGCCAGCAACTGGAGCCGGCGAATATTTTCGCCGGCATTTGCCTGCTGCCCCAAGGCGTTGTGATTTTGACGGGGTACTTGCCTTGGCTCGGGCCAGGAGCAGAGCCTCAGCATCCGCAGGTGATGATCAACCGCAGGCGTGTTCGGGCGCCTGGTTCGCAATCGACCAAGGGTCGGACGGAGGCGATGCACGGCGTCCATTGACGTGCATGGCTGGACATAGCCTTCGTCTGATCCTGACCACCCCACGGACTTGATCAGGCTCGCCTGGTGTTGTGCCGGCCTCGGGCCATCGCACGATCAACCCAGCCCTGGCTCATTCAGCCAGAAGTTTCCAAAGACGTGGCCGAACTCGCCGCCGCCAGAATGGCAGTCACTTCTATAGGGAGATAGCACAGTGTTGGATAAGTCGGAACGGGAGGGTGGCCTATGGAGCTGCGCCATCTTCGCTGCTTCGTAGTTCTTGCTGAGGAGCTACATTTCACGCGGGCGGCTGAGCGCCTGCATATCGAACAACCACCGCTATCACGAGCCATCAAGGAACTTGAGGACGAGTTGGGCGTAGTGCTCTTCGACCGCAACCGGCGAGGAACAGTTCTGACGGCGGCGGGTGCGGTCTTCTTGCAAGATGTACGCCGTCTATTCACTGTGCTGGAACAGGCTCGTGAAAACGCCAAGGCTGTGGCAGCGGGCTTGCGCGGTAGCCTGCGCATTGCAGTATCAGATGGAGCTATCGATCCACGGCTGTCGGCATTTCTGGCTCGTTGTCGCGCCGAGGAGCCGGAGATCGAAATACGCTTGTCAGAGGTGCCTCTGGCAGAGCAAGTGCGTGGCTTGCGTTCGGGCGACTTCATGATCGGGTTCGCGCACACGGCCGATGTCGGCGACGGTATCGCTGCCGAAGCAATCTGGCGCGACCCGCTGGTGATTGCTGTGCCAGCTCGACACTCATTGCTCACCTACAAGGAGGTGCCACTTCAAGAACTCCAAGGCCATCCACTTGTCCTGTGCGACCCGCAGGTATGCGAGGGCTATTGCCGCGAACTCAAGCGGCTGCTCAACACGTTGGAGCACAAGCTGAATGTTGTCGAGGAAGTATCCTCGCTCGACATGATGCTCACCTTGGTCGGCGCCGGCTACGGCATCGGCTTCATGACGGCGACCAAGATTCCCATCTCCCAACGGCCGGATGTGGTGATCCGCCCCTTGGCGATGGATTCTGCCGTGATCACGACCTACCTGCTTCGGCCCGACGGCAGCAATTTATCGGCTTCGGTGGAGCGATTTATCGTTCGCCTACGCGACTCTTCGGACGGTTGACGAAGCCTGGCAGGCCAGACACTCAGGGATCAGTGTCGGCACGCAGATTGCGTTCGGTCGCCGTCATCAGGTCAGCCGCGCTTATTCCGAGTGCCGTAGAAATTTTCAGTATGAGCGGAAGCGTGGGCACGTGCTCACCACGCTCGATCTTACCCATGTGAGAACGCGAAATGCTTGCCCGAGATGCGAACTCGTCTTGCGCGACTCCCTGAGCGACGCGCGCAGCGCGCACGGCCTGTCCGAAGGCTAACGCCGACTCGGATTCATACGTCGATGTGCCAGAAGGACGGCCTGGCTGAATTGTTGATTTCTGCATTAGCAGAAGCGTCAAACAATCTGCCACAATTAACCACGTTAAAAATAACGACGTTAAACTTCACTCTTTCCTGCGACGCTGGTTTGCCTTTCTGGACAGATCGCTTATTGGGGGCCCTCATGCATGACGCCACCAGCCAGTTTTCCCATTTCAGGCTTGCTATCGCACCTGGAGTGCCATCCTCTTGCCTCACAACGCTTCTTGCCCTACAGCGAGCGGAGGAGCCGGAAGTCACCATCGCGTTCTTTGAGACCTCAGGCGACGACCTGATGACGGGCCTTGAGGAAGGCCGCTATGACGCTGGAATGTCGCTTCGGAACACTGGTGCTCCGGCCGTGAAAAGCCAGCCGCTCTGGGTCGAGAACATGGCCGTTGCAATGCCGCTGGGGTCCCCCTTACTTGCCCAGGCGAAAATCACGCTTGCCGAGCTTCTGGACTATCCGGTGTTTCGCTGGCCGACGGAGGCATGCCTACTGCTCGATCAACGACTGTCTTCCCTTCCGTTGAGCCAACAGAGCATTCAGCATGTGACTTCGTTCGAGATGATGGCGCTTTGGGTCACCGCTGGCTACGGAGTGGGGCTCTCCGCGCAATCGCGCATTGAGCGTGCCCATGCGTGGGGGATCACTATGCGCCCGCTTTCAGACGGCCCCTACGAGATCGTGACATACCTGCAGCGGCCCCACGCCCAAGCCGACTCCGTTTTTGAGCGGTTCGAGCGCAGAGCGATGGAAGTTGCCAGGGCAGGCGCTGCGTAGCAGGCGCCCGCGGCCATAGGTTGAAGCGCGAGTGTCAGGCACCCTCAAGCACCACTGCGCTATCAACCAACCGGCGGACGCTTTGCCGCACATCCTCGGGGATGGGGTGCGGGGCAATAGTCTCGGGCGTATCCGCATGGTGCTGGTAGTCGCCCGTGATGACCCGGATGATCGCGGGCACGTTGGTCGGCGTGACCGTATCAATGGCCGCGCGGTCCCCCAGGTCAGGGTGCGGCTGGGTCAGCATGCGGTACAGGTCCCACGAATCCGCGTGTGGATACTGATTCATGAGCACCTGAGCCAGCCTGTGCTTGAGCGGTACAAGTTGCCAGTCGGGAACGCGTTGTCCCCGGTTGCCCAAGCTGATGGACAGCAGCTTGCCCGCCTTCAGCTCGCGGTTGATCTGGTCCTTGGATTTTCCGGCCAGCTTGCCGAACAGCGGGACCGGCAGGTTGTTCGGCGACTCGTACATGGCCAGCATTTCTTCCCGCTCGCGCTGGATTGCAGAGACTTCGGGCTCCGGGGCATGCGTCGGCGGTGGCGGCACCTGCGACAGCCGCTGGAACGTGATCCCGCCGCTGTTCGGGGTCACGACGATGGGCGTGGCCACCACTGGCGGGGCGACGGAGGGAGCCTGCTCGGCCACCGCGGGGGCCGCGTCCATCGCGTCCTCCACTTCCGCCATCGCCGGCACCCCGTCGATACGGATGGTCAGGTGCGCGCTCGCGGCTCCCACTTCGCCCTGTTCGAGCAGGTCGAGGCGATCGGCCCAGTCCTGCATCATCCGGCGGCGCGGCTCCACGTACTTGGCGTGGTTGTAGGCCGAACTCACCTTGTTCGGGTCGGAGTGCGAAAGTTGCGCGTCCACCCAAATCTTGGGGTAGCCGATCTCGTTGAGCGCCGTCGAGATGGTGCCACGAATGCCGTGGCCGGTCAGACGCCCCTCGTAGCCCATGAGCTGCAAGGCCTTGTTGAGAGTGTTCTCGCTGATGCGCTTCTTGAGTTCGCTACGGTGCGACAGCAGGTATTTTTGCGCCGGCCGCATTGCGCCCAGGAGGTAGCGGACGATCTCGATGGCCTGCAGGGACAGCGGCACGATATAGGGGGGCACGTCCTGCGGCCGCTTCCCCGCCTTGCGCATTTCGTCCTGGAGCTGCTTGACGATCTGCGGCGGGATGATCCACAAGCCCCTGTCGAGGTCGAACTGTTCAGGTTCGGCCAACCGCAGTTCGCCGGTGCGCACCCCGGTCAGGAACAGTAGCCGGACGCCAAGCTGGGTCTGCCAGCCACGGGGGTTGTAGAGCCGGAGCCTCTGAAGGAACTCGGGCATCTCGGGCAGGTGCAGGTAGGGGTTGTGGGCCACCGGGGGCTTGGGCTCGGCCACCACGTCCAGGTCCGCGGCCGGGTTGACTTCCAGTCCCTCGGCGATGACCAGCGCATATCGGAACATCTGGTTGAACCAGGTGCGGACTTTCTCGGCGGTGGTGAACGCCTTGCGCTTCTCGATCGCCGCCAGGACGCCCAGGAGCTGGGGGCGACGAATGTCGTAGATCGACATCTTTCCCAGAGTGGGCAGCACGTCCTTGTTGAAGATGCGCAGGATCTGGGAAAGCGTGCTCTGACGGCCTTCCTTGAGTTCCTTGCGGCGATGCTCTACCCAAGCATCGAAGACGGTCTTGAAGGTGTATTCGCCCGCCAGCTTGGCCGCGTGCCGTTTCTGGTCGCGCTCGACCTGGGGATCGATCCCCCTGGCGAGCAGGGCCTGGGCCTTGTCCCGCTCGGTCCGGGCCTCGCGCAGGCTGAGGGCAGGATAGCCACCCAGGCACAGGCGCTTTTGCTTGCCCAGCCAGTAGTAGCGGAATTGCCATGACTTGCCGCCTGCGGCTGAGACCATCAGGCCCAGGCAGTCGTTGTCGGAGAGGGTGTAGCGTTTTCCGGTGGTCTTCGCCTGCCGGACGGTCAGATCAGAGAGCGCCATTTCGAGACTCCTAAGTAATGACTTAGGCCCTATGCTCGTCATGGTTCCCGCTCAGCCCCAGCAACTATCCGGTAGCCAACCCACCCATATTCTTGTGCCTTATTTGGTCACTCAAAAACGGTAGCTGTGGGTGGATTTCCGTGGCACTCGCTGGAATGAAAAAAGGAGCCGAAGCTCCTTTTTTCAATGACCTACAGACCCCAGTAGAAGTCTGTGGATCAAAATTTGGAGCGGGAGAAGAGTCTCGAACTCTCGACCTATACCTTGGCAAGGTATCGCTCTACCAACTGAGCTACTCCCGCATCGAAAACAGAACGCTATTATAAGGCAGCGTTGGTATTTGTCAACTATCGATCTTAATTATTTAATTATTTTTTTCTGTTCCCGGCATCGGCTTCCCTGATCATCGGCATCGCCCTGCGCAGGTAGTACAGCATCGACCACACCGTCAGCACCGCTGCCACCAGCAGCAGCAGGCTGCCCCACAGTCGGGTATCGATGAAGCCGAACAGGCTGTCGTAGTACAGCAGCATGGGGATGGCGATCATCTGTGCGGTGGTCTTGATCTTGCCCAGCGAACTGACCGCCACCGACTTGGAGGCGCCGATCTGGGCCATCCATTCACGCAGCGCCGAGATGGCGATCTCGCGGCCGATGATGATGAAGGCGATCACCGGATGGACACGGTCCAGATGCACCAGCACCAGCAAGGCACCAGTGACCATGAGCTTGTCGGCCACCGGGTCGAGGAAGGCGCCAAAGGCGGAGGTCTGGTTCCAGCGGCGCGCCAGGAAGCCATCGAACCAGTCGGTGGCGGCCGCGACGATGAACACGGCCGTGGCGGCGATGCCTTGCTCGTAGCGGTTCAGGCCAATCTCAGGCAGGTAGTAGACCCCGACGACCAGAGGAATGAGCGCCACCCGCAACCAGGTCAGCAGAATCGGAATATTGAAAGGCATACGTCTTGGAGGGTTGGAGCGGCGTACACGAAAAAAAATTTACCGAATAGTAGCAGAGTCGCCCCCTGCTGCGCCCGCCTTTACGTCGGCACGCGCAGCAACGGGTCAGCAGAGGCGAAGAACTCAATGCAACTGGCGATAGATTTCTTCAGCCAGCTGGCGCGAGATGCCTTCCACGGAAGCCAGGTCATCCACGCTGGCATCGACCACCCCGCGCAGCCCCCCGAAGCGCACCAGCAGGCGCTGGCGGCGCTTGGCACCGATACCCTCGATCTCTTCCAGGCGCGAGGTCTGACGTGCCTTGGCGCGCTTGGCGCGCATGCCGGTGATGGCGAAGCGGTGTGCTTCGTCGCGGATCTGGGCGATCAGCATCAGTGCAGCCGATTCCTTGCCCAGTTCCTTGGGCGCACGGCCATCGGCGAAGACCAGGGTTTCCAGGCCGACCTTGCGCCCTTCCCCTTTGGCTACGCCGACGATGAGGCTGATGTCCAGGCCCAGTTCGGTCAGCACCTGACGCGCCATCTCGACCTGGCCTTTGCCGCCGTCGATGAGGACGATGTCCGGCATCACGCCTTCGCCATTGGCCACCTTCTCGTAGCGGCGCGTAAGTACCTGGCGCATGGCGGCATAGTCATCGCCGGGCGTGATGTCGTTGATGTTGTAGCGACGGTATTCACCGTTCTGCATCGCATGGTGATGGAACACCACGCACGAGGCTTGCGTGGCTTCACCTTGCGTGTGGCTGATGTCGAAGCATTCTGCGCGCAGTTCGTCCAGATCTTCACGTTCCAGTTCCAGCACCTCAGCCAAGGCACGCGTGCGGGCCTGCTGCGAACCCTGCTCGGACAGCAGGCGTGCCAATGCGATCTCGGCCCCCTTGGCGGCCATTTCCAGCCACTGGCGGCGTTGGCCCTGCGGCTGGAAGGTCAGCGTGATGCGGTGGCCGCACTGCTCCATCAAGGCCATCATCAGCGCCGGATCATCGAACTCGGTACCGACGATGAGCGAGCCGGGGATGAACTTGTCGATGTAGTGCTGGGCCAGGAAGGCCTTGAGCACTTCAACCTCGATGCTCTCCTCGGCGGTATCCATCGCATCATCCACATGCGTGGGGAAATAGGCGCGATCCCCGAGATGGCGGCCGCCGCGCACCATCGCCAGATTCACGCAGGCACGTCCGCCCTGCACCGTCACGGCGATGATGTCGATGTCGGCGTCGCTGACCGTCTCCATGCTCTGCTGGTGCAGCACGCTGGAGAGCGAACCGATCTGGTCGCGCACGGCCGCGGCCTGCTCGAACTTCAGGTCGGCGGCGAAGGCGTGCATCTTCTGCTCCAGCGCTTCCATCACTTCGCTCTGGCGGCCGCGCAGGAATTTGGAGGCATTCTCCACGTCGAGCGCGTAATCCTCGCGGCTGACCAGGTTCACGCAGGGACCGCTGCAGCGGTGGATCTGGTGCAGCAGGCAAGGCCGCGTGCGGTTGGTGAAGACGGTGTCTTCGCAGGTGCGCAGCAGGAACACCTTCTGCAGGATCTGGATTGATTCCTTCACGGCCCCGGCATTGGGGAACGGGCCGAAATACTGGCTGCGCTTGTCCACCGCGCCGCGATAGTAGGCCATGCGCGGAAAGGCGTGGCCGGTGATCTTCAGGTAGGGATAGGACTTGTCGTCGCGAAAGAGGATGTTGAAGCGCGGACGCAGCGTCTTGATGAGATTGTTTTCCAGCAGCAGCGCTTCGGCCTCGCTGCGGGTGACCGTGGTTTCCAGGCGCGCGATGCGCTCGACCATCATGGCGATGCGCGGGCTGGTCAGGGTCTTCTGGAAATAGCTGGAGACGCGCTTCTTGAGGTCGCGCGCCTTGCCCACGTAGAGCACGTTGTCTTCAGCGTCGAAGTAGCGATAGACACCCGGCAGGTGCGGCAGCCGGGCAACCGTCTCCAGCACGACTTCACGCGGGTCGGGGAGCGGGGGTACTGGAATCTCGGACATGAGCGAAAGCGAAAAACTTACAGCGACTGCAGCAGCGCGCGTGCGGCCAGGTAGCGCGGATCGGCTTGCAGCGCATCCCAGGCCAGTGCCTCGCCACAGGGCAGCAAGGTCGCGCGGCGGGCGGCAGAGGCGGCGTCGGTGCCGCCCTGCAGACCGGCGAGGATGGCATCGGCCTTGTCCGGCGAATTGCAGATCAGCGCCACATCGCAGCCTGCATCCAGTGCCGCCTGTGCCGCCTGCAGCGGACCACCGGCGACACTGGCACCGTGCATGCTGAGGTCGTCACTGAAGATCACCCCCTGGAAGCCGAAGCGCTCGCGCAGCATCGACAGCCAGACCTTGGAGAAACCGGCAGGTTGCGCATCCACCTTGGGGTAGATGACGTGTGCCGGCATCACGGCGGCCAGGCTCATGCCCAGCCAGTCATAAGGGGTGGCATCGTCGCCGAGGATCTCGTCGAGGCCACGCTCATCGACCGGAATGGCCACGTGAGAGTCGGCCGTGACGAAACCATGGCCGGGGAAATGCTTGCCGCAATTGGCCATGCCCGCCAGCGCCAGGCCGTGATTGAGGCTCTTGGCCATGAGCGTGACCACGCGCGGATCGCGATGGAAGGAACGGTCGCCGATGACGCTGGAGGCACCGTAATCGAGATCGAGCACCGGCGTGAACGACAGGTCGATGCCACAGGCGCGCAGTTCAGCGGCCAGCACGAAGCCGGTGGCCGTGGCTACCTTGGTGGCTTGCAGCACGTCGCGATCCCACAGCTGGCCGAGCTGGCCCATGGCCGGCAGACGCGTAAAACCATCGGTGCGGAAGCGCTGCACGCGGCCGCCTTCGTGGTCCACGGCGATCAGGATCCCGGGGCGCGCCTGACGTATGGCATCGGTCAGCGCAACCAGCTGCGCACGGTTTTCGTAATTGCGGGCAAACAGGATGACCCCGCCCGTCAGCGGGTGCTGGAGGCGCGCGATATCTGCGGCGTCCAGCGTGGTGCCGACCACGTCCAGCATCACCGGACCGAGGGGCTTGACGGCTTGATTCATGACTTCTCCACGATGACAAAGGCGACGGCGTATTCCACTTCGTCGGTGACGGAAACCTGGGCGCTCAGACCCTGCTCTTCCATCCATTCTTGCAAGGCGCCGCTGCAGACCACCACCGGCTTGCCGCTGGGCGCGTTCAACACCTGCATGGCACGCCAGGTCATGGGCATGCGCATGCCCATGCCGATGGCCTTGGAAAAGGCTTCCTTGGCGGCGAAGCGGGTGGCCAGGAAACGCACGCCGCGCGCTTCCACCTTGGCTTTGCGGCGCAGGTATTTTTCCATTTCCTGCGGGCCCAGGATCTTGGCGGCGAAGCGGTCGCCGTGACGTCCCAGGGTCGCCTCCAGGCGCGAGATCTGGAGGATGTCGGTACCGATGCCGTAAATCATGCGGCGCGCCTCAAGCCTTGGCCTTGAGGGCGTCCAGGCGGGCCTTGACCATGATGGCCTTCATCTCGGAGACCGCATTGCGCCAGCCGGCAAAGACCGCATGGGCAACCACGGCGTGGCCGATGTTGAGTTCAGCGATCTCGGGAATGGCGGCGATGGCCTGGACGTTGGTGTAATGCAGCCCGTGGCCGGCATTGACCTTCAGGCCGAGCTTGACGCCAGCCTGCACGGCGATGCGGATGCGCTCCAGCTCTTCCTGCTGTTCATGCTCGCTGGTGGCATCGGCATAACGGCCGGTATGAAGTTCGATGACAGGGGCGCCAGATTCTGCGGCCGCCTGGATCTGCTCCACATCCGGATCAATGAACAAAGAGACGCGAATGCTCTCCTGCTGCAACTGACGGATCGCCGCCTGCACGTCGGCAAAATGGCCGCGCACGTCCAGGCCGCCTTCGGTGGTGACTTCGGTACGCTTCTCCGGCACCAGGCAGACATCCTGCGGCTGGATGCCACAGGCGAAATCGATCATTTCTTTGGTGACGGCGGCTTCCAGATTCATGCGCGTCTGCAGCAGCGGACGGATGGCCTTGACGTCTTCATCGCGGATGTGGCGGCGGTCTTCACGCAGGTGCAGGGTGATGGCATCGGCACCGGCTTCTTCGGCTTCCAGCGCGGCGCGGATGGGATCGGGATAACGGGTGCCGCGCGCATTGCGCAAGGTGGCGACGTGATCGATGTTGATGCCCAGGTCGATGACCGGGCCGGCAGGCTGCAGGAAACTCATGGTGTCAGGAAGCTTCGTTGGAATGATGTCGGGATGTGCTCAAGGCTGCACGTGAAGAACCGTGCAGCCAGTTCTGGATTGTAGCGGCTCGGGATCGCACGCGGGAACAGACGGGATCAAGTGGCAGCATGTTCTGGCCGGCGGCAAAGGAGCCGCCGCAGCATCACAGCTGCATCAGGTCGATCAGGATCTGGCGCGTGTTCAGCTGCGCACCGCCCAAGTGATGCGACAGCAGGTAGCGCATCAGGAACTTGCTCTGCAATTGCGTGGTGGGGTCGCTGTAGTCTTCGCGTTCCATGTCCAGCAGCGTCTTGCCGGAGACCTTGGGGGCGCGATCGGAAATGCGTTCAGGACGCGTGCCCTGCTCCGGATCGACGACGTAGATGCCGTCGGGCTGCACGGCCTTGCCGCTGGCCACGCAATGGCTCCAGTTGCCGGCCACGCCGGTTTGCTTCAACAGGATGCGTTCGAACTGGCGCAGCACGATGGGGGCATTTTCGCCATGGGCCAGCTTGTTGAGGGTGGCCACGTAATGGTCGAACAGCGCCGGGTGCGCATCTTCGCGCGCCAGCAGCTTGACCAGCAATTCATTGAGGTAGAAACCGCACAGCAGTGCCGATTTTTCCAGCGGCAGCAGGCCGCCTACCCATTCGGCATCGGTCAGCGTGCGCACTTCGGACTTGCCGCTCCACGACAGCGAGAGCGGCTGGAAGGTCTGCAAGGCTCCACGCAGTTTGGAATGCGGACGCTTGGCCCCCTTGGCCACCAAGGCGATACGGCCGTGATCCCGGGAGAACACGTCGATGATCAGGCTGGTTTCCTTGTAGGGATAGCTGTGCAGCACGAAGCCCGGCTGCGCCAGTACCTTGTGCTCCTTCTCCGGCACCGCACGGCTGCGGGCACGGGGCGCGGCCGGCTTGCGCGCCGGGGCCTTGGCCGGTGCCTGGGGCGCGACCGGCGCGGCCTGATCAGCTACCTGGCCGTCGAGCTGGGGTTCGTTGAGCATGGTGGTCATGGATATCCGTCCTGAATGCGTGAAGCCACGTCGTTGGGGCGCGGCGTAATGCCATGATTATGCAGGGATTGCGCGCAGCCCGCAGAAGGCCACACGCGGGCTCACTCGTAGCCGTAGGCGCGCAGGCCGGCTTCGTTGTCGGCCCAGCCCGATTTGACCTTGACCCAGATCTCCAGGTAGACCGGACCACCGAACAGGCGCTCCATGTCCAGGCGCGCCTGCGTGGAAATTTCCTTCAGGCGCGCGCCCTTCTGGCCGATCACCATGGCCTTGTGGGTGTCGCGTTCGACCAGGATGGCCGCGAAGATGCGGCGCAGGTTGCCTTCCTGCTCGAACTTCTCGATCAGGACCGTGCTGGTATAGGGCAATTCTTCACCGACGAAGCGGAACACCTTCTCGCGCACGATTTCGGAGGCCAGGAATTTCTCACTGCGGTCGGTGATGTCGTCTTCGTCGAACATCGGCGGATTCTGCGGCAGCAGCTTGCGCACTTCTTCCTGCAGGCGATCGAGCTGGAAGCGCTGCTTGGCCGAGACCGGCACCACAGCGGCGAAATCATGGTGCGAAGCCACATCGCGGGCGAAGGGCATGAGCGTGGTCTTGTCCTTGTTGCGATCCGCCTTGTTCAACACCAGGATGCAGGGCACGTTGGCCGGCAGGAGATCGAGCACCTGCTTGTCGGCCGGGCCGAAGGTACCGGCTTCGATCACGAACAGGATCACGTCCGACGCCGTCAGGGTATTGGTGACGGTGCGGTTCAGGGTCTTGTTGAGGGCATTGCTGTGACGCGTCTGGAAGCCCGGCGTGTCGACGTAGACATACTGGGTGTTCTCGATGGTCTGGATGCCGGTGATGCGGTGGCGCGTGGTCTGGGCCTTGCGCGAAGTGATGCTGACCTTGGCGCCGACCAGCACGTTCATGAGGGTCGACTTGCCAACGTTGGGACGACCGACGATGGCGATGTAGCCGCAACGGTAATCGCTCTCGGGGGTCTGTGCCGACGCGTCGTCGGCCATGGGGGAATCTGTCATGCTGTTCTGGATTGCGAGGCGGATGAAGCCGCCGAAATGGGTTCTGCTGCGGCCGTTTCAGTGCGGTCGCCGGTGGTCTTGCCTTCGTTGCGCGCCGCAACCGGCGCGCCCTTCTGTTCCTTGGGTTCCTTCAGCTCCTTGGCTGGCTTGGCAGGCTTGCTGCCATTGGCCGTTGAGGCGTCGGGACGATTGCCCTTGCCCGCAACGTGCTCGGGAGCGTCCGGCTGGATGGTGGCGATGCCGGCCAGTTTCAGCTGGGTGGTGCGGGCACGCGGCTTGCGGCCGGCAGACGGGGTCTTGGCCAGTGCCAGCTGCACCGCTTCCAGGGCCAGCTTGGCGGCGGCCTGTTCGCCGGCGCGGCGGCTACCGCCGGTGCCAAAGACCTGGATGTCCAGCTTGGGCACCAGGCATTCGATCTCGAATTCCTGGCTGTGGGCCGCACCATGGGTGGCGATGACGTTGTACTGCGGCAGCGGGATCTTCTTGCCCTGCAAAAACTCCTGCAGCAGGGTCTTGGCATCCTTGCCCAGGGTCTTGGGATCGACGTGTTCCAGTACCGGGACGTAGAGCGAGCGGATCACCGCACGCGCCGCCTCGAAACCGGAATCGAGGAAGATCGCGCCAAAGAGCGCCTCCAGCGTATCGGCCAGGATCGAGGGACGGCGGAAGCCGCCGGATTTCAGTTCGCCTTCACCCAGGCGCAGGAACTGTGAGAGCTCCAGCCGCTGGGCGATTTCATACAGGGATTGCTGCTTGACCAGGTTGGCGCGCAGGCGCGAGAGGTCGCCTTCGTCGATCTTGTCGTAGCGTTCGAAGAGCAGCGAGGCCACCACGCAGTTCAGCACCGAATCGCCGAGGAATTCCAGCCGCTCGTTATGCAAGGCGCTATGGCTACGGTGGGTCAAGGCCTGCTGCAGGAGCGAAGCATCCTTGAATGGGTGGCCTAGCCGTTGTTGCAAGAGTTGAGGATCCATTTTTTCATCCGTCATTCAGTCTGCCGCCCCGATACGCGCAGTGGCGCGTGGATCGGGGATTACCAGCCTGACCAGTCAGCGGGATCGGTTCAAAGCAAAGCTGAAAACTGCTCCGGGTCTGCCTCCACAATGCAAAGTTGCCAATTGGAAACCGCAGAAACTGCGCAAGCTGCTGGACCAGGATGCGGCACGCTCTCAGTGGAAGCTGCCGATCCGCTTGATATCGCCCAGGTTCATCCAGACAAAGAAGGCCTTGCCGACGATGTTCTGGTCCGGCACGAAGCCCCAGTAGCGACTGTCGAGGCTGTTGTCCCGGTTGTCGCCCATCATGAAATATTCACCCGGCGGCACCGTGCAGGCGAAACCTTCGGCGTTGTAGGTGCACAGCTCATGATGCGGGAAGGCATCGGGATTGGGCACGAAGTTGGGAGCACGCTCATCAGTGAGAATCTTGTGCTCCACGCCGGTCAGGTTTTCCTGCCATTGCTTATAGTACGTCAGATTTTCGTCATCCAGATAATCCGGCAGCGCTTTGTAAGAAATTTGTTCACCATTAACCGTTAAGCGCTTGTTTTTATAGACTATTTTATCACCAGGCACGCCCACCACGCGCTTGATGTAGTCCACCGACATGTCCTTCGGGTACTTGAAGACCATGACGTCGCCGCGCTGCGGCTGATTCACTTCGATGATCTTCTTGTTGATGATGGGCAGGCGGATACCGTAGGTGAATTTGTTCACCAGGATCAGGTCGCCCACCAGCAGCGTCGGCACCATCGAGCTGGACGGAATCTTGAACGGTTCATACAGGAAGGAGCGCAGGCAGAACACCAGCGCGATTACCGGGAAGAAGCTGCCGGAATATTCGATCCAGGCCGGCTGCTTCAGGTGGCGCGCCTGCAGGTCGGCACGGGCGGTGGCGACGGTACCGTCACGCTTGACGCCTTGCGCCTGGTCGCGCGCGACAGCGGCGTCGAACTCGGCCAGGGCGGCGTCGGCGCGGGCGCGGCGCTGCTTGGAGAGGAAGAAGGTGTCGGCGAACCAGATCACGCCGGTCACCAGCATCAGCACGAACAGAATGAGTGCGAAGTTGCCCAACAAAGCCTGCATGTTATTTATCGTCCACTTGTAAGATTGCCAGGAATGCTTCCTGCGGAATTTCGACCGAGCCCACCTGCTTCATGCGCTTCTTGCCGGCCTTCTGCTTTTCGAGCAGCTTGCGCTTGCGGGAGATGTCGCCGCCGTAGCACTTGGCCAGCACGTTCTTGCGCATGGCCTTGACGTTTTCACGCGAGATAATGGTGGCACCGATAGCCGCCTGGATCGCCACATCGAACATCTGGCGCGGGATCAGTTCGCGCATCTTGGCCGCCACCTGGCGACCGCGGATCTGCGCCGCGGCACGGTGCACGATGATGGCCAGCGCATCGACCTTTTCGCTGTTGATCAGCATGTCGACCTTGACCACGTCTGCCGCACGGTATTCCTTGAACTCGTAGTCCATGGAGGCATAGCCGCGCGAGGTGGACTTGAGGCGATCGAAGAAGTCCAGCACGATTTCGGCCATCGGCATTTCATAGGTCAGCTGCACCTGCTTGCCGTGATAGCTCATGTTCATCTGGATGCCGCGCTTCTGCGTGCACAGGGTGATGACCGAGCCTACGTACTCCTGCGGCATGTACAGGTTGACGGTGACGATGGGTTCGCGGATTTCCTCGATCTTGGAGACTTCCGGCATCTTGGACGGGTTGTCAACCATCAGCATGGTGCCGTCGCGCTGCTGCACTTCGTACACCACCGTCGGCGCGGTGGTGATGAGGTCCATGTCGAACTCGCGCTCCAGGCGTTCCTGCACGATTTCCATGTGCAGCAGGCCCAGGAAGCCGCAGCGGAAGCCGAAGCCCAGCGCCTGCGAAACTTCCGGCTCATACATCAGGGCGGCGTCATTGAGCTTCAATTTTTCCAGCGAGTCGCGCAGGGCGTCGTACTGGTTGGCTTCCACCGGGAACAGGCCCGCAAACACCTGCGGCTGCACTTCCTTGAAGCCGGGCAGCGGCGCCGGGGCCGGCTTGCCGGCCAGGGTGATGGTGTCGCCCACGCGCGCGGACTTCAGTTCCTTGATGCCGGCGATGACGAAACCGACCTGCCCTGCCGACAAGGATTCACGCGATTGCGACTTGGGCGTGAACACGCCGATGCTTTCGGTGAGGTACTGGGTCTCGGTGGCCATCAGCAGGATCTTGTCCTTGGGACGCAAGGTGCCATTGACGATGCGCACCAGCATGACCACACCGACGTAGTTGTCGAACCAGGAATCGATGATCAGCGCCTGCAGCGGTGCATCCGGGTCACCCTTGGGGGCCGGCACCTTGGCCACGATGGCTTCGAGTACGTCTTCCACGCCCAGGCCGGTCTTGGCCGAGCAGGGAGTGGCGTCGGAGGCGTCGATGCCGATCACGTCCTCGATCTCGCTCTTGGCGTTGTCGGGGTCGGCCGAGGGCAGGTCGATCTTGTTCAGGACCGGCACCACTTCCACGCCCAGGTCCAGGGCGGTGTAGCAGTTGGCCACGGTCTGCGCTTCCACGCCTTGGGAGGCGTCGACCACCAACAGCGCGCCTTCGCAGGCGGACAGCGAGCGCGAGACTTCATAGCTGAAGTCGACGTGACCAGGGGTGTCGATCAGGTTGAGGTTGTAGATCTGGCCATCCTTGGCCTTGTAGGCCAGGGCTGCGGTCTGGGCCTTGATGGTGATGCCGCGCTCGCGCTCGATATCCATCGAATCCAGCACCTGGGCTTCCATCTCGCGGTTGGACAAGCCCCCGCACAACTGGATGATGCGGTCGGCGAGCGTGGACTTGCCGTGATCGATGTGGGCGATGATCGAGAAATTACGGATATTGTTCATTAACAGACTGGAAACGATGAAAAAAGGCGCTCTGTAGCGGGCTTTGCCCAGCCGAGCGCCTTTGCAACAGCTTATTCGACCCGGCATTTTACCGGAATTCACCGGGACAAGCCCGACTTTCCGGTGCCAGGCCGTGCAGCCGGACTTGGCTGCGACAACACAACTTATTTCATTTCAGCAACAAATGCCTGCAGGCGCGCCTTGTCCAGATGGTAATGGCACAACTCCTGCCACTGACCATTACTGCCCTGCCCCATCAGCACCGGCACCAGCTCATCGTAACGCGCCACCAGCGCCTCATCGGCATCCACATCGACCATCTCGATCACGGCCGGGATCTCGCCCAGTGCCTGGCGCAAGGCGTCACGCAGGTCTTCGCACAGGTGGCAGTAGCTGCGCGAATAGATGATGAAGTGCAAGGCTTGCCCTGCGGCTGAGGGCGAAGAAGGGGTGGTCATAGGCTCATATGAAAGTTTCTTCCCTCAGCCCGACGCGAACCAAGGAAAAAGGCTGCGACCCCAGGGAGCCGCAGCCTTCATGCTGAAGTATCAGGCAATTTTACGGAAAAATGGCCCGGCCTCAGTTGCCGCCGTTCGGACGCAGCGGCACGAACTGCGAGGAGTCGCCACGGCGCACCAGCACCGCTGCCCGCTTCTTGGCATCGAGCTTGGCCACCAGCTGGCCGAACTGCTTGCTGTCATTGACATCGACCTCGTTGAGGCGCTGGATCACATCGCCCGGACGGATGCCGGCGGCGGCAGCGGCACCGCTGACGTTTTCCACCAGCACGCCGTTGTCGACCTTCAGCTCCTTCTTCTGCGCATCACTCAGGTCGCTCACCACCAGGCCCAGGGAGTTGGGGGTGTTGTCGGGCTTGGCCTTCTTTTCCTCGGCCTGCTTGGGCTTGTCGGCTTCCAGCTCGACCACGGTCACGCTGACGTCGCGGGCGCTGCCCTTGCGCCAGATATTGACGGTGGCCTTGGCTCCCGGCTTGGTGGCACCGACCATGCGCGGCAGGTCGCTCGGTCGCTCGATGGCTGCACCGTTGTATTTCAGGATGATGTCGCCCGCCTCCAGGCCCGCCTTGTCAGCCGGGCCACCGGCTTCCACGCGTTGCACCAGCGCGCCTTGCGCGCGGGCCAGGCCCAGCGATTCGGCCACATCCTTGGTCACTTCACCGATCTGTACGCCGATACGGCCGCGCGTGACGCGTCCGCTGGCCTTGAGCTGGTCGGCTACCCGCAGCGCCTCATCGATGGGTACTGCAAAGGAGATCCCCATGAAGCCGCCGGAACGGCTGTAGATCTGAGAGTTGATGCCGACCACTTCACCCTTGAGGTTGATCAGCGGACCACCCGAGTTGCCCGGGTTGACCGCCACGTCGGTCTGGATCAGCGGCAGATAGTCGCCCGTGTCACGCGCCTTGGCCGAAACGATGCCGGCAGTCACGGTGTTCTCCAGGCCGAAGGGCGAGCCGATGGCCAGCACCCACTCACCGACACGGATCTTGTCGGAGTCGCCCATGTTCAGGCGCGGCAGGTTGCTGCCATCGATCTTGAGCACGGCCACGTCGGTGCGGGTATCCGAACCCACGATCCTGGCCTTGAATTCACGTTTGTCGGTCAGGGTCACGTAGACCTCGCTGGCCCCATCCACCACGTGCGCATTGGTCATGATGAAACCATCGGCCGAGATGATGAAGCCCGAGCCCACGCCACGCGGCACTTCTTCCTGCTGGCCCTGGCCACCCTGCTTGCCATTGCCGCGCGGGGTACCCGGCTGCTGCTGGCGCGGGATGGGAATACCGAAGAAGCGGCGGAAGAATTCCTGCATTTCCGGATCATCCATGCCGCCACCCTGCCCTTGGGCATTCTGGCGCACGCGCTCGGTAGTACGAATATTCACCACCGCCGGACCGGTGCGCTCGACGATGTCAGCGAAGTCAGGCAGGGCCGCCACCGTGGGCGAAGCCACGGGAGGCGCGGCCTGCACGGCCGGTGCTGCAGCAAAGACGGAAGCGGCCAGCAAGGCGCCGGCAAGAGTGTTCTTCATGGGAGTCATTGCAACGGTCTCTTTTATTTGGATTTCAGTTCAATGGAATTGGCTACCTGACGGATTGCAGCGGCGGGCACTTCTCCAACGACGGTCAGCCAGTAATCGCCCTGGCGTCGGCCCAGGATGTTCATGGCACCCTGCTGTATCGTACCCTCTTCCCGGCCCTGACTGCCCGGCTCGATGAACACCGAGATGGCCGCCAGCCCGTCGGAGAACACGATCTGCAAGACTTCGCGTTCAGCCGGACGGTTCTGGGCCGGTGCCGCGCCCGCTTCGCCGCTATCGGAAATCACGCGACGCACCTGCTGGATCTTCCGGAAACCAGGCGGCGGCGTGATCTGCCAGGCCGACAGGTCAGCCGGCACCATGGCCGCCTTCTCGATGCGCCAACCGCGCGTGTCCTTGTAAGTGGGGCTGACCCGGGCGCGATCAATCCCCCCGATGTCGATCTGGGTAAACGCGATCTGCTCGATCACCTCGCCGCGGCCATCCAACGTCTGCCCGCGCAACAGCAGGCCGGTAGCCTGGTCGGCGCAGAAACGGTAGCCGTAGCGCAGCTTGTCGCGCGGTACCAGCACGATGACCTGGCAGTTGCGGCCCGCCACCCGCTCATCGCCATCGGACTGCAGCCGGTAGAAGCGCGCCAGGTCCTCCGGGCGCGCATCGACGATGGCCGGGAAGGTGTCTCGCGTGACCCGTTTTTCCCGGCGCACGATGCGCTGGTCAGGGTCATAGCTGGCCACATCCTCGTTGTCGCGCACGAACTCGCGCGGCTTGCCATCGAGCAGCTCCAGCTTTTCCAGTTCACTCTTGCCGGCCACCACATGGGTGACCCGCGAGCTGCGCATCTGCGCGGCCTGCTGGTAGACGAAACTGCCTGAGTAATTGAGATGCTGGGCGGCAGATTGCATTTTTTGCAATTGCGCCAGCAATGCGGAAGAAGTGGTGGCTTCGCTGGCCGCAGTTGTAGAAACGCCATCCGCCGCTTGAGCGGATGGCATCAAGGAGAATCCCAACAACGTGGCCAGCAAGCACAGTACGCCGTACAGACGCCCCGTCAGATGCATCTTACTTGTCTGCGTCCGAGGAGAAGGCTGCGGAACGGGTGTATTGCGCCGAACTGTAGGAAGGCGAGAAGCGCTGGTGAGCGAACAGGTAGTCGTCGATGCGCGGATCGCGCTTGACTTCACCCTGCTGGGCCAGCGAGCTCAGTTGATTCACGTTCTGCGGATTGCCGTTGGTGTCAGCAACGGTAGCAATGGCCGAAGGCACATTGACCGGAGCCGACGCCACCTGGGCCACCGGTGCAGCCATTTTGGCGTCCGCCGTCACCACCGCTTGCTGCGGCATGGCCACGAACACGGCGGCCACGGCAGCAGCAGCCGCTGCGGCGCTAGGCATCAGGAAACGCACCAGGCGGCCTGGACGGCTCGCGCGATGGTCGCCATTGGCAGCTGCCACAGCTTGCACCACCGGAGCAGCCGCGGCTGCCTTGACCGGCTCGGCCACTGCGGCCTGCGGGGCAACGATGGTCGGTTCGGCATCGAGCAGCGCGCTCATCTTGGCGGAGAAGCCAGCGCTCAGGGAGACATCCATCTCCTCCGAACGCAGCACCTCGCCGATGCGATGGTAACCCTCCCACGCGTCCTGGGCGTCCTTGGAAGAACGCAGGGCCGCGAAGGCAAGGGTCATTTCTTCAGTGCTCAGCTCACCATCGGCGAGGGCTGAGATCTGTTCTTTGGTCGTTACTTTGGTATCCATGTGCAGTCACCCGGCAAATATCTTAGTTCCATACCCGCTTTATTATTTTCTTTTTAACAACAGGCTTGTGGCCTCATTACCAGCGCTTGTCCGCTGCCGTATCCAGCAATGGACGCAGCTTCTCGGCAATAGCTTCCCGGGCGCGGAAAATGCGGCTGCGCACGGTGCCGATCGGACAATTCATCGCATCTGCAATCTCGTCGTAGCTCAACCCCTCGATCTCGCGCAACGTGATGGCAGTACGTAATTCTTCCGGCAATGCCTCCATCGCCACATTGACCGTCTGAGCAATCTGCTTGGTGGCCAACATCGACTCTGGAGTGTTGATGTCCCTCAGATGGTCTGCATCGTCAAAAGTTTCAGCTTCTTCTGCATCTGCTTCTGTCGAAGTTGGCGCCCTGCGCCCCATGGTGACCAAATAGTTCTTGGCAGTGTTGATGCCGATGCGGTAAAGCCAGGTATAGAAGGCCGAATCGCCGCGGAATTGCGGCAGCGCGCGATAAGCCTTGATGAAGGCTTCCTGCACCACGTCTTCGGCTTCGGCCTGGTCACGCACCAGGCGTGACACCAGGCGCATCAGCTTGCGTTGATACTTGACTACCAATAGCTCGAACGCCTTCTTGTCGCCACGCTGGACGCGCTCAACAAGCTGTTGGTCTATTTCGCGTTCTGTCGTCAAACCGGATTCCTTGTTTTTTATGGCCGTGTTGTTTTATCGTCATTGCCTTTGGCAGATGCTTCCAGCTCGGCAATTTTCAAGCCCGACGGCCTCATTTTTCCAGCAGTCTTGCCTTGGCCGTATTGTGACTGATCAGCCAGCGGCACGCCACGGAAAGTGCACGGAATGTATCTTCAGAGACGGAATCCGTGAGGATGGGGATGGTACGTGTCTTGCCGTTTTCCAGCCGCAGGCGCAGGAACAGCATGCCCGGCCAGATGGTGCTGCCGGCCAGCAGCTGGGCCAGTCCGGCCTTCATCACCTGCGGCTTGGCGCGCGCCGAGGGCAGCAAGTGTTCCACCACGCGGATCTGCCCGGTGCCGGAAATGTGCAACCAAATGACTTTGCGATCACGCAACACCAGCACCAGGGCCAGTGCGGCAGCGAGGATGCAGGCCATGGCCAGCGCGATGCGCGCCACCCAGGACAGCGAACCCGGCATCCCGAACGCCAGCACCACGCCAGTCAGGGCCACGCACAGGCAAGCGAAAGCCGTCACCAGCAGCAACAAGCGGGAAGGTTTGATATCTGCGGAAACGGCGATCGACATGAGATACCCGGAAGCAAGGCGCACCCGCAACAACGGGCAGCATAAAAACGACAAACCCGGCTTCGGTAAGGAAGCCGGGTCTTGCATTTTACATCTTGCCGATGACCAGGGTACCGTTGGTGCCGCCGAACCCGAAGGAGTTCTTGACGGCAATATCGATCTTCATGTCCCGCGCCTGGTTGGCGCAGTAATCCAGATCGCACTCCGGATCCTGGTTGAAGATGTTCATCGTCGGCGGCGACACCTGATTGTGCACTGCCAGCACGGTCAACACCGTTTCCAGGCCACCGGCACCACCCAGAAGGTGACCGGTCATGGATTTGGTCGAATTGACAACCATCTTGTAAGCATGGTCGCCGAATGCGGCCTTGATCGCGTCGGATTCGTTCTTGTCGCCCAGGGGGGTCGACGTACCGTGCGCGTTCAGGTACTGCACTTCATCCGGATTGACGCCGGCATCGCGCAGTGCATTGAGCACGCAGCGGCGCGGACCATCCAGGTTGGGCGCAGTCATGTGGTAGGCATCGCCGCTCATGCCGAAGCCGAGCAGTTCTGCATAGATCTTGGCGCCACGGGCCTTGGCGTGTTCGTACTCTTCGAGCACCATCACGCCGGCACCCTCGCCCAGCACGAAGCCGTCGCGATCCTTGTCCCAGGGGCGGGACGCAGTCGCGGGATCGTCGTTGCGGGTCGACAGTGCGCGCGCCGAAGCGAAGCCACCGATACCCAGCGGCGAAACGCTGGATTCAGCGCCGCCGGCCACCATCACATCCGCATCGCCGTACATGATCATGCGTGCGGCAGAGCCGATGCAATGCAGGCCGGTGGTGCAGGCGGTGACGATCGCCAGGTTGGGGCCCTTCAGACCGAACTTGATGGACAAGTTGCCCGAGATCATGTTGATGATCGAGGCCGGAATGAAGAAGGGGCTGATGCGGCGCGGACCACGGTTGGTCAGTTCGGCGTGGGTTTCTTCGATCAGCGGCAAGCCGCCGATGCCCGAACCGATCATGACGCCAATGCGCTCGGCATTCTCATCCGTAACCGTCAATCCACTGTCCTGGATGGCCTGGATACCGGCGGCCATGCCGAAGTGGATGAAGGTATCCATATGACGCGCTTCCTTGGCGGGGATGTAATCCTCGATATTGAAGCCCTTGACTTCACCGGCGAAGTGCGTGGTGAAGGGGGTTGCGTCGAACTTGGTGACGGTAGCGATGCCGGACTTGCCTTCCTTGATGGCACTCCACGTATCGGCGACGTTGTTGCCGACAGGCGAGATGCATCCCAGGCCGGTTATGACTACACGACGTTCACGAGTGCGGCTCAAGCAATTCTCCTGAAACTTTGACCAAAGCCCTTATCAGGCCTTGACTTGCGACTTTGCGTAGTCGATCGCCTGTTGCACGGTGGTGATCTTTTCAGCTTGTTCGTCGGGGATTTCCATTTCGAACTCATCTTCCAGTGCCATGACCAGCTCGACGGTGTCCAGCGAGTCGGCGCCCAGGTCGTCCACGAACGACGATTCGTTCTTGATGTCGGCTTCGGCGACGCCCAGTTGCTCAGCGACGATCTTCTTCACGCGTTGTTCGATATCGGACATAGTGTTCCTCCAGAGGGATGATAGGTTACAAAAGTGCGCGCATTTTAGCAGGTTTGCGCGCGGAAAATTTACTTTTAACTATTCCTGGCAAGATTGTGCCAAGTCCAGCTTAACTGCAAACAAAAGTCGTCAAAAGGACTTGAATCAAGCCCCCAAGACTTACTTAACCCATGTACATGCCGCCATTGACATTGAGCGTCGTACCGGTGATGTAGGCCGCTTGCGGCGAGGCCAGGAAGGCCACCGCATAGGCGATCTCCTCGGCCGCACCCAGGCGTCCCAGCGGGATCTGCTGCAGGATGGCAGCGGACTGCTGTTCGTTCAGCGCCTTGGTCATGTCGGTATCGATGAAGCCTGGCGCAACGCAATTGACGGTGATGTTGCGGCTGCCGATCTCACGCGCCAGCGCACGGCTCATGCCGGCCACGCCAGCCTTGGCGGCGGCATAGTTCATCTGGCCGGGATTGCCGGCCTCGCCCACCACGGAAGTGATGCTGATGATGCGGCCGCTACGGGCCTTCATCATGCCGCGCAGCACGGCGCGCGAAAGGCGGCCGACGGCGGTCAGGTTGGTGGCGATGACGCTGTCCCACTCCTCGTCCTTCATGCGCATGGCCAGTTGGTCCTGGGTGATGCCGGCATTGTTGACCAGGATGGAGAGCGCACCGAATTCCTTCTGCACCTGCTCCACCAGCGCCACGCTGGCTTCGGCATCATTGACATTGAGCACCGCACCACGGCCGGCTTCCGGACCCAGCGCCGCCAGGTATTCGGTGATGGCGGCAGCGCCCGACTCCGAGGTCGCCGTACCGACCACCTTGGCACCCTGGCGGGCCAGTTCGGTGGCGATGGCACGGCCGATGCCGCGCGAAGCGCCGGTCACCAGGGCGACCTGGCCTTGCAGATTCAATGCACTCATTTCAGCAACTCCAATACTTTGTTCAGGGATTCCTGGTCGACGATGGCTTCACCCACCAGGTCACCATTGATGCGCTTGGTCAGGCCGGTCAGCACCTTGCCCGGACCGCACTCGATCAGGTGCGTGACGCCGTCGGCGCCCATCTTCTGCACCGTCTCGACCCAGCGCACCGGCGCGGCCGCCTGGCGCACCAGGGCATCCTTGATGGCAGCCGGATCATTGACCACGGCCACATCGACGTTGTTGATCAGCGGGATCTGCGGCGCGGCGAAGGCGACGTTGGCCAGATAGGCTTGCAGGCGATCCGAAGCCGGCTTGAGCAGCGAGGAGTGGAACGGCGCCGACACCGGCAGCGGCAGCGCGCGCTTGGCACCCTTGGCCTTGGCGATGTCGCAGGCACGGCCGACAGCGGCCTTGTGGCCAGCGATCACGACTTGTGCGGGGGCATTGAAGTTGACGGCCTCGACCACTTCGCCTTGCGCCGCTTCGGCGCAGGCAGCACGCACGTCTTCATCAGACAGGCCGAGAATGGCGGCCATGCCACCCTGCCCGACCGGCACGGCTTCCTGCATGGCTTGCGCGCGGAAGCGCACCAGCGGTACCGCATCCTTGAAGGCGATCACGCCGGCGGCGACCAGTGCCGAATATTCGCCCAGGCTGTGGCCGGCGACCAGCGCCGGTGCCTTGCCGCCTGCAGCCAGCCAGGCGCGATAGAAGGCCACGGCAGCCGTCAGCATGACGGGCTGGGTGTTGGTGGTCAGGTCCAGGTCTTCCTTGGGACCTTCAGCGATGAGCTTGCCCAGGTCGAACTGCAGGGCATCGGAAGCTTCTGCGACGGTCTGGCGGACGACTTCATTGTCGGCGAAGCCATTGAGCATCCCGATGGCCTGCGAACCCTGGCCCGGGAAGACGAAAGCGAATGTTGTCATGCTTGGAGGTAGATAATTTGGATGAAAATGCAGGAAATCGAAGAGATCAGTGAACGAAAGGACTGCCGCAGCAGCCCCCTGCCCGCTTTACATGCGCGCCAGCACGGCGCCCCAGGTGAAGCCACCGCCGACGCCTTCCATCATGACGGTATGACCCGGCCGGATGCGGCCATCGCGCACCGCCTGGTCCAGCGCCAAGGGAATCGAAGCTGCGGAAGTATTTCCGTGCTCGGCCACCGTGACGACCATCTTTTCCAGCGGCAGACCCATCTTCTTGGCCGTGCCCTGCATGATGCGGATATTGGCCTGGTGCGGCACCAGCCAATCCACCTCGGTGGATTGCATCTTGGCCGCTTCCAGCGCTTCGCGCGCCACCTTGTCCAGCAAGGAAACGGCCAGTTTGAAGACGGCCGGGCCATCCATGTAAAGGTAGGCGCTGCCGGCGACGGCACCGTTGTCGATGCTGCCCGGGACGCACAGGATGTGACCGTGGCTGCCATCGGCATGCAGCTTGGTCGCCAGCACGCCCGGCTCCTGCGAGGCACTCATGATGACCGCGCCGGCACCATCGCCGAAGAGCACACAGGTGGTGCGATCCTTGAAATCCAGAATGCGCGAGAACACTTCGGCACCAATGACCAGAACGTTCTTGTGGGCACCGGATTTGATGAAGCTGTCCGCCACCGACATGGCGTAGACAAAGCCGCTGCAGACGGCCTGCACATCCATGGCCGGCGCACCATTGGTGATGCCCAGCTTGCGCTGGACCACACAGGCGGTGCTCGGAAAACCACCCAGGTGATCCGGGGTGGAGGTGGCCATGATGATCAGGTCGATGTCATTGGCCTGCATGCCAGCCGCTTCCAGGGCGCGCTGCGCCGCCTGCAGGGCGAGATCGCTGGAAAGCTGGCCCGGCTCGGCATAGTGGCGCGCGGAGATGCCGCTGCGCGTGACGATCCATTCGTCCGAGGTCTCGATGCCCTGCTCGGCCAGCTGCGCGGCCAGCTCATGGTTGGTGACGCGCTTGGCCGGCAGGTAGCTGCCGGTGCCGACGATTTTGCTGTAAGTGGTCATGCCGTCTTCTTGCTCTGTTAGTTCGGTTGATCCAGCGAGACCGGTGCCGGCTCGAAAGCCTTGGCAACGGCCTCGGCCGTGCGCCCCTGCTCCTGGGGCATCAGCTCCGCCATGCTGGCGGCAATACGGGCGAGCACATCATACTTGGCCGCATCATACGCGCGGCGGATGGCCCATTCGAACGCATACACATCGGCCCCGCCGTGGCTCTTGAAGACCAGGCCCTTCAGGCCCAGCAAGCTAGCGCCATTGTAGCGGGAAGGATTGAGGCGGCGCGACAGCGCCTTGATGGCACCATAGGCGATCAGGGCACCGAGCTTGTTGATGATGCCCTTCTTGAATTCGCTGGTGAGCACCTGCTTGACGAAGCGCCCCAGGCCTTCGGAGGCCTTCAGGGTCACGTTGCCCACGAAACCGTCGCACACCACCAGGTCGGTCGTGCCTTCGAAGATGTCGTTGCCTTCCACGTTGCCGTAGAAATTGAGGATACCCTTCTCATGGTCGCCCCGCAGCAGGGCGGCGGTCGCCTTGACCAGCTCGTTGCCCTTCATGTCCTCTTCACCCACGTTCAACAGGCCCACGGTCGGCTTGGCCTTGCCTTCCATGACCGCGACCAGGGCCGAGCCCATGAGTGCAAATTGATGTAAATGCTGTGGCTCGCAGTCGACGTTGGCGCCGAGGTCGAGCATGTAGGTGGGGCCATCCTTCTGGTTCGGGAGGATGGTGCAGATGGCCGGACGATCCACGCCCGGCAGGGTCTTCAGCACATAGCGCGAGACCGCCATGAGCGCGCCCGTATTGCCGGCCGAGACGGCGGCGTGGGCCTGCCCCTCCTTGACCAGGGTCACGGCCACGCGCAGGGAAGAATCCTTCTTGCGACGCAGGGCGACCTCGATCGGGTCGTCCATGGTCACCACTTCGGAGGCATTGTGGATGCGGATGCGGGCTTCGCCGGCCAGCTTGTATTTCTTCAGCAGCGGCTGCAGCACGGCTTCCTGGCCGACCAGGATCAGCTCTGCATCAGGTTGGCGCTTGAGGAAGGAGGCAGCGGCCGGGAGCGTGACTGACGGGCCATGATCGCCACCCATGCAGTCGATTGAAATTTTGATGGTCATCGATTTGATTCAAAGCCTTGCCAGCCCACATTATGAGGCAGATTGCAAAGCCTTCAAAATGGCACACTCGGACAGCGCACCAGATGAAGCTTCACGCAAGCAGGCAGGCAGGTCCGCTACGGATGTCGCGGACATAAAAAAGCGGCGCAAAATGAACCTCCTGAAACAGAAGCTCATTGCGCCGCTTTTCTCCAAAAACAGCAAGCTCAATGAATGAGATTACTCGTCGTTCTTGGTCTTCAGCACCTTGCGACCACGGTAGAAACCGTTGGGGCTGATGTGGTGACGCAGGTGGGTCTCACCAGTGGTCGGCTCCACAGCCAGCGGGGGTGCAGTCAGAAAGTCGTGTGCGCGATGCATACCGCGCTTGGACGGGGTCTTTTTGTTCTGTTGAACGGCCATGATTACTCCTAAACCTTACTTAAGATTGAAAATTTTAACACATCGGATCGGTGTTTCTCCAACCCCGCTGTGCCGCTGCCCGGCCTTTGCCAGACATTCCCCAACAATACTTGTTACTGCTTCAACTTCTTCAGTACCTCAAACGGGGAAGCCCGTTCAGCACCTTTGGCCTCGGCCGCCACGCTACCGTCAGGACAGACGTCATGCTTGGGTGCCACCGGCAGGGCCAGCAGCGCATCGTCCTCAATCAGGTAGTTCACGTCGAAGGCTGCCGAACCGACGATGACATCGATCTCGTCATCATCCAGCAGTTCTTCGATGGTGTCGGCTTGCGCCTCATCTTTTGCCAATACCAGCAGCGACTTCGAATCAATCTCGAAATTCAATGCCGTCAGGCAACGCTGACAGATCAGATTAACTGCACCCGACACTGCCAGACTGAGTTGAGCATGTCCCAGCTTGTCGATATCGCCGGACAGAGCCCAGTGAATCGTGCCGGAACGGTCAACCGTCTCTTGCGCCAGACGACCTAATTCAGCAACCGGAATCTCACCCTGTGCCTGCTGTTTCAGCCTGCAGAATTCGAACGCGTCGATAACAAATGCATTCATAGCCAAAGCAGAATCCGGAAAACCTGCGATCATAACAGAAAATTTCCTTACCAGTCAAAGCCTTAGCGCCTTGCTTGCGAAATTCTCGCGAAAAATGGCTTCATCTGAGGAAGCGCTCTCACTTTTGTGGCGAATTTCCGCCAAAATCCGGGTTTTATTGTTTCAGCACGGCGCGTGGCGCGCCTTCACCATGACACAACACCGCACCGATTCCACCCTGCCCCGCCTGATCCTGGGCTCCAGTTCCGTCTATCGCAAGGAATTGCTGGCCCGCCTCGGCCTGCCCTTCGAGACCATGGCCCCGGACATCGACGAAACCCCGCAACCCGGCGAAACCCCGGAAGCCACGGCCTTGCGACTGGCGCGCGAGAAGGCCGCCGCCATTGCCCTCCGGGTCGGTCCTGCCCTGGTGATCGGCTCGGACCAGGTCGCCACGCTGGACGGCCTGCAGATCGGCAAACCCGGCAATCACGCCAATGCCTTGAAGCAATTGCAGCTGATGCGCGGACGCGAAGTGATCTTCCATACGGCGCTGTGCCTGTGGGATGGCCGCCAAGCCGATGCCGCCGCCGCGCAGGTCTGCAATGTACAGACCGTGGTGCGCTTCCGCGACCTCGAAGATGCCGAACTCGATGCCTACCTGCGTATCGAGCAGCCCTACGACTGTGCTGGCAGCGCCAAGAACGAGGGCCTGGGCATCGCCATCCTGGAGAGCATTCGCAGCGACGATCCCACCGCCCTCACCGGCCTGCCGCTGATCGCCTTGACCGGCATGCTGCGCCGGGCCGGCGTTCCATTCTTCACCGCCGGCCGCGCGGCTCAGTAATTACGGCGCGGATAGCCTTCGGCCAGGATGCGCTGCCACACCACTTCGCGCTGATCCTTGTCCATGAAGACCCATTGCGCCACTTCATCGACGGTACGGCCGCAGCCGCGGCAGACATCGTCAAAGGTGGTGGAGCACACGGCCACGCAAGGCGTGTCGGGGCGCTCGGGTGCGGACGGAACGGCGGACTGCGAAGAAGAGCTGGAAGACATTGAGTGAATCTGAATGAGGAAAGTGAAGCATTGCGCAAGCGGCCCGCCCGGATCCCAACGGCATACGGACAAAAACCTTCACTTGGCCAACAACGCGATACTTCGCATCTTACCAAGAACCGACGGCAAGCTCTCCCTGCTGATCGAAGGGATATGAAGAGTTCATCACCCCCGAACCAAACCGACAGGCAAAAAAAAGCCCGCGACCAAGAGGTGCGGGCTTGAATCCAATTTCTTAAGGAGATTGGAGGAGACAGGTGCAACTATAGCGATGCACCCCGGCCGAGTCTGCTTTATTGTGGCAATAGCAGATATTCACATTCTTCATATCTGCCGTCAGAACCGCGCCACAACAAGCATCCGCCGCACCATCCGGCGCTCACCCCATCCGCAAATCACCCTGCACCGCCGACGTCATCGGCTTGGGCGGATTGCCGCCCTTGCGGTCACAGGCTTGCAATGACAATAACAGAGCAATCCCCAGCAAAATCAGCGCATTCGTTCTCATCACAGTCTCCCGGAATGAATTCCCTTGCAAAGAATGCCACCTTCCGCCCGCCCTGCCCGTCTGTCAAGCCGATCAGGCGGCGCTACGCAGGCTGCTCACCGCGCCGGTGGCGGCTACCGCACGGGCGGCCACCAGGTTCTTCTCATAGAGGGCCGCAATCATATCCGACTGCGTCAGCATGCCGACCAGCTTGCCATCGGCCTGCACCACCGGAATCTGGTGCAAGCCATCGGCCATGCGCGGCACCAGTTCCAGCACCGGCGTATCGACCTGGGCAGTGATGACCGGCCGGCTCATGATCTGGCCGACCACTTCCGGCTTGTCCGAATGCGTGAACGGCACCCGGTGCAGCAGGCGGCGCAGCTGCGCGGCCAGGCCCGTATGCACTTCCACGCCGGCATGCTCCAGAAAATCCGTACGGCTGACGATGCCGATGACATGCCGCCCGCGATCGAGCACCGGCAAGGCCCGCAATTGGTGCTCCTGCAACAGGCGCCAGGCCTCGTCCAGGCCGGTGGCGAATTCCACCGCGACCACATCACGCGACATTACGGCGGCGCACAGGGTCTGGCCGAAGCGGCGGTGATAGGCCCGCATTTCGGTTTGCAGGAAGATTTCTTCAAGATCGTCGCGGCCGATGTCGAGCACCTGGTTGAAATCCTTCAGGACTGCGTCCAGATCTTCATGCGAGAACCCCAGCCGCGTGATCGGCAATTCATCCCGGGTCTGGTGCGGATGGGGTGCGGCGCTGTGCTGGGCATGCGGGTAGCGGCGTCCGGTGGCGTTGTTGTAGAACAGCGCGGCCGCCAGCAGCAGCGCCGAGTTGAGCAGCACCGGCGAAAGCACGAAGGCATAGCCCATGTCATGCACCACCGGCCCGCCCAGCACCGCCGTCAAGGCCACCGCCCCGCTGGGCGGGTGAATGCAGCGCAGCAGGAACATGCCGCCAATGGCCAGCGCGATGGCCAGCGCCGCCGCCAGGGCCGGCTCCTGCACCAGCTTCGCGCAGCTCACCCCGATGAGCGCCGCGCAGAGGTTGCCGCCCAGGATGGACCAGGGCTGGGCCAGCGGACTGGACGGCACCGCAAACAGCAACACGGCGGACGCCCCCATCGGCGCGATCAGCCAGATGGTGCGCGCCTCATGCGGCAGCAGCGCATAGCTGGTCAGGCCGACCAGCAGGATGCCGAACAGACTGCCAGCGCAAGCGCGCATGCGCTCGAAGCGATCGACATTGGTCTTGGCAGGAATAAAACTTTTCAACCACAGCAAGATAGAATCGGGCATATCCCTTCCGTGACGACGGGTCTTCAACAAGGCACGCGGCGTGACAGCGCCCGCGCCAAAGCCACAATTACATCACAAGATGATATATATGTCCCGTTTGCCCCTCTCCCTTTTACTTCACAGCGAAGGTGCTTGCCGATGAATGCCGCACCCCGCCTGCAAAAAGACGATTTCGAAGCCCTGTCGGAATTTCGCTACCAGCTGCGCCGTTTCCTGCGCTTTTCGGAAGATGCCGCCCAGAGCGAAGGCCTGACGCCCCTGCAATACCTGCTCATGCTGCACATCAAGGGCTATCCCGGCCGCGAGTGGACCAGCATCAGCGAGCTGGCCGAGCGCCTGCAGGCCCAGCACCACGGCGTCGTGGCCCTGGTCACGCGCTGCGTGAAAGCCGGCCTGGTCACGCGCACCCCGGACGACCGCGACAAGCGCCTGGTCCAGGTGCGCCTGACCGAACTGGGCGAGCAATACCTGCATCGCCTGGCGCAATTGCATCGCAATGAGCTGCACTCGCTGTCTGGCGTATTCCAGGTATCGCACATCTCGGCCTTCAACGACCGCGACTGAACGCGGCCACCCATCTTGCAGCAACGGTCTTGTGGATGTCCGCAAGACCCGCCGGGGCCCGCTGCTGTTATGCTTGCGACAACTTCTCTCCAGCCTTTCCCATGACCCGCAAAGCCGATCCTGCCGCAGCACCCACCCGCGCCATCACCAAGGAAGACGTGGCGCGTGCTGCCGGGGTATCGCACATCACGGTCTCGCGGGTCATCAATACGCCCGAAAAGGTGTCCCCCGCCACGCGCGAACGGGTCGAATCCTTCATCAGCAGCATGGGCTATATCCCCAACATGCTGGCCGGCGGCCTGGCTTCACGGCGCACACGCATTGTGGCGGCCATCGTGCCGACCATCAGCCATTCGATCTTTGCCGAGACCGTGCGCGGACTGTCCGAGCAACTGAGCCTGCAGGGCTACCAGTTGCTGCTGGGGCAAACCAATTATTCGGAAGACGCGGAAACCGGCCTGGTGGAAGCCTTCATCGGCCGCCGGGTGGATGGCCTGGTGCTGACCGGCGTGCAGCATTCGGCGCGCACGCGCCAGCGCCTCAAGGCGGCCGGCATTCCGGTAGTGGAAACCTGGGACATGAGCCCGCAACCCATCGACATGCTGGTCGGCTTCGACAACCATGCCGCCGGGCGGGCCATGGGAGATTATCTGGTGCGCAAGGGCTATCGCCGCATGGCCTTTGTGGGCGGGGATGATCCGCGCGGCCTGGCGCGCTTTGCAGGGATGCGGGATGCGCTGGTGGCGCAGGGTGCGCCGGAACCCGTGCATCAGGTGGTCGCGATGGGCAGCTTCCTGCAGGCCGGACGCGAGACCATCTGCCGCCTGCTGGCGCTGCAGCCGGACATCGAGGCCGCCTTCTTCAGCAATGACGTCATGGCCGCCGGCGCCGCCCTGGAATGCGCACGGCGCGGCATCGCGGTGCCAAAGCGCATCGCCCTGGCCGGATTCGCCAATCTGGAGATCGCCACGGAAGTCCTGCCCGCCCTCACCACGGTGCAGATCAGCGCACACCAGATCGGCGTCACGGCAGCGGAGATGCTGCTCACCCGCTTCGACGGCCAGCCGGTCGCGCAAGCGGTGTGCGATCTGGGCTATTCCATCCTGGAACGCGACAGCGCCTGATCAGGGCTCTTCCAGCTCATCCCCGGCCAGCTCGACCCGATTGCGCCCCAGCCGCTTGGCGCGGTAAAGCGCGATGTCGGCGCGCTTGGTCAGCTTGTCCAGCGCCTCGCCTCCGGCCAGCGTCGCCACACCGAAACTGGCCGTCACGTTGATACGGCGATCCCCTTCGGTCTCGAACACGCGCTCTTCCAGCGCCGCCCGCAACTTGTCAGCCACGGCGGCGGCCTGCGCCAGATCGGATTCGGGCAGCAGGATGATGAATTCTTCGCCGCCATAGCGCGCCAGCACATCCACCTTGCGCAGCAGCTGCGCCACACACTGGCTCACGCCGATCAGGATGGCGTCGCCGGCCTGGTGACCGTAGCTGTCGTTGATGCGCTTGAAATGATCGATGTCGAACAGCACCACCGAGACCGCCCGCCGATAGCGTTGCGCCACACCCAGCTGCTGATCGGCATGGGTGTAGAAGGCGCGGCGGTTCAATACGCCGGTCAGGAAATCGGTATTGGATGAGGTCTGCAATTGCGTGATCAGCGCCTCGCGTTCCTTGGCCAGACTGTTGCGCTCGCGCATGCGCTGCTTGAGCACGCGCAGCGCACGCATCATCGCGCCGATCTCATCCTGATGGCGCGCCTCGGGGATTTCCTGCTCCAGCTTGCCGTCCACCAGACCCGACACCAGATCGGTGGCCTGCACCAGCGGACGCACCACACGCCGCCCGATCAGCACCACCAGCATCTGGAAGAACAGGCAAGCCACCAGCGTCAGGCTCACCACCAGAATCAACAGGTTGCGGGCCCGCGTATTGTGGCGCTCCGCCTGCTCCAGCAGATCATCAAGCAGCAGATCGCGCAGGTCCGTGATGGAGGCCATCGAGGGCACATAGAACTTGAAGAGATCGGTAGGCGTGACCCCGAAGTCACCGGATTTCAGCCCTATCTGCAGCAGGAAATCGAGGAACTGGAAGCCACTGTCGAAATATTCCTTCTCCACCCGCTCCAGGGCCGTGGCAAATTCCGGGGCGCGGCTGTAACTGCCCAACTGGCCGGCGATGAAGTTGCGCAGCAACTCGATGCGGCCATAGAGGCGTCCGATTTCGATGACTTCATCCTGGGTCAGCTGACGATGCGCAATCAGTGGGGCGACGAAACGCGACCCGACCTGCCCGGCGTACTCGCGCAGGCTGGCGACTGCGCGCACGGCCGAGAGGCCATCACGCAGCAAGGGGTCGGCGCGGTCAGCCTCATTGCTCAGATCACTCACCACGCGCACCATCAACGGGATCAGATCGACCATGCTGCTGACGGCCGAGACCACCAGCACGTCGCTGCGATCCTGCGGCGCCAGGCGCGCCACCCGATCAACATTGGCGCGCGCCGGGCCCAGGCCTTGCTGGACCAGCCGCACCTTGTCCATGGCCCACGACTGCCGCAGCCTGGCATCCGCCTCCAGCGCAGCGCGCAATTGGCTCAGGGCCGCATCGCTCTGGGCGCGGGCAGTGGCCAGCCTGGCCTGCAGCTCCGGCGGCAGCGAGGCGCCGGCCCCCATGACGGCGTTGGCCGGACCACGTTCGGCGGAAATCTTTTCCATCGCCAGCAGCGCCAGGCGCAGCTTGCGCAAGGCCGGCACGCTGTTGGCACCGCTGCGGTAGGTGTTCCACTCCGTCCAGACCAGGGCCACCGCAAACGCCAGGAACAGCGCCAGCAAGGCGACCGAGATCAGCCGGAACAGACGATTCAGGGACATGATGAGCCCGCCATGGAAAGCAAACGCAGATGCATGAGACGAATATATCAAGCCGCAGCCAAGGGTGGCGCGGCGACTTCGCGAGCGGGAAGAAATTTGTCCGGACTATCGCGGCGATGCCACGAAACCGGCAGGAACCCTCCCAGTACATGGGACGGCTCTGGCGCAACGCCGATGTTCTCCCCCTCGAAAAACATCCGGTGACCAGTCAATGATTTGCCGCCGACCGCACTCCCTCCAGCGCGGAACCGACAGACAAAAAAAATAAGGCCCTGACAAAATCAGAGCCTTATCTCTACAGCTTCACAACACTTGAGCCAACTGGCGGAGAGGGTGGGATTCGAACCCACGGTACGGGAAACCGTACGCCTGATTTCGAGTCAGGTACATTCGACCACTCTGCCACCTCTCCGGTCAACTTCGGTCGTTTCACTGCGTGGTGCAGCGAAGACAGCGACTATAGCAGAACTATTTTCAGAGTGGAACTATTTTTTGAAAAATATTCAAAAAACTTATCTCCTCGTCATTGCATCTCCCGCAGGACAGACTAGCAGAAGCAAAGTTCACACATAAAACCATCAAGCTGAATTGCTTATCATCATCTTGTCATAAATCACTTCTAGGATCCGTAAACTATTTTGCGATGCATTGCCGTTCTTTGACTCTCTCGAATCCGGATTCAGCCAGATGGCTCCCCTCTCCAATCCAATCTTTCCGCTCGGCGCCGAAGTCGTCGATCTGATCGCCCGCGCCTCCGGTGCGGCCCTGCGCGGCGCCGACGATCCGATGTTGTCATTGCTGCATGAGATCATTGCTCAACGCAAGCTGTCGGCGCTGTTCCAGCCCATCGTGCGCATGCGTAACGGCGAGATCCTGGGATATGAAGGTTTGATCCGCGGCCCCTCCAATACCCCGCTGCATTCGCCGCTGGCGCTGTTCAAGGTGGCGCGCGCGCACAACCTGTCGGTACAGATGGAATATCTGTGCCGCCACATCGTGATGACCCGCTTCGCGCAACTGGGCTTGCCGGGCAATCTGTTCCTGAACGTGTCGCCGGGGGCACTGATGCAGCCGGAGGCGATCCAGGGCGAGACCTTGCGCTATCTGGAAAAGCTGGGCGTCAATCCGCAGCGCATCATCATCGAACTGACCGAGAACGAGCCGACCTACGACTATGCCCTGCTGCGCAATGCGGCCATGCATTACCGCGACATGGGTTTCCAGATCGCCATCGACGATCTGGGTGAAGGTTTCTCCAGCCTGCGCCTGTGGTCGGAGCTGCAGCCGGAATACGTCAAGGTCGACATGCACTTCGTGCAAGGCATCAACCATGATCCGATGAAGCTGCAGTTCGTGCGCTCGATCCAGGAGATTGCCGAAAAGTCTGGCTCCATCGTCATCGCCGAAGGCATCGAATCCCAAGCCGAACTGCTGACTATCCGCGACCTCGGCATTGCCTGCGGCCAGGGTTATCACATCTCGCGCCCGCTACCGGAGCCGCCGGTCTCGATCTCGGACGATGTCACCAAAACCCTGCGGCGCGACAAGGTCCCGCTGGCCGCCAACAAGTATGGCCCCGGCAAGCGCAGCGCCACCGTCGCCAAGCTGCTGCGCGAGACCCAGTACGTCAGTCCGGAAGTGACCAATGATGCGGCCTACGACATGTTCGTCAACGATCCGCAGCTGCAGGCCCTGCCGGTGGTCAGCAATGGCTTGCCGATCGGGCTCATCAACCGCTACAGCATGGTGGAGCGCTTTGCCCGCCTGTACGGCCGCGAACTGTATGGCAAGAAGTCCTGCGCCTTCTTCATGGACCCCAATCCCATCCTGACCGAGCAGGACACCAGTCTGCAGGACCTCTCCAACCTGCTGGTGCATGCCGAGTCGCACCACCTCTCCAACGGCTTCATCATCACCGACCGCGGCCAGTACGTGGGACTGGGTACCGGCCACGATCTGCTGCGCGAGATCACGCAGATGCAGATCGACGCCGCCCGCCACGCCAATCCGCTGACGCAGTTGCCGGGCAACGTGCCCATCAACGATCACATCGAATACCTGCTGCAGAGCGGGGTGGAATTCTGCATCTGCTACTGCGACCTGGACAACTTCAAACCCTTCAACGACGTCTACGGGTACCGCAAGGGCGATGACATGATCCAGACCACCGGCCGCGTACTGCAGCAGGCCTGCGACCCCAACCTGGATTTCATCGGGCACATCGGCGGGGACGATTTCCTCATCCTGTTCCAGAGCGAGGATTGGGAAAAGCGCTGCCGCACCATCCTCGATACCTTCGAAGCCGAAACCCGCGCCTTCTACTACGACGAAGACGTGCAGCGCAAAGGCTATTACACCGAGGATCGCCAGGGCAACCGGGTGTTCCACCCGCTGGTCTCGCTGTCGCTGGGCTCGGTGAAGATCGAACCCTCGCAATACTCCTCACCGCACCAGATCGCCTCGGCCGCCACCCGCGCCAAGAAGGAAGCCAAGAAGATCCAGGGCAACAGCCTCTTCATCGAGCGCCGCATCCCGACCACCTTCTCCTGAGCGCTCAAGGACGCTTAGCCAGCCTGCTTACGAAAACGTTTTCTCGCCCGGTGCGACGTTAAAAAAACGGCTGCCTCTTGCAAGGCAGCCGTCTTCATTTGGCGCTCAGTAAAACTGAATCAGGCGCCCGGCACCAGCTTGGTCACGCCGCCCATGTAGGGCTGCAGCACCTCGGGGATTTCCACGCTGCCATCGGCCTGCTGGTAGTTTTCCAGCACGGCTACCAGGGTGCGTCCCACAGCCAGGCCGGAACCGTTCAGGGTATGCAGCAGTTCCGGCTTGCCCTGGGCATTGCGGAAACGGGCCTGCATGCGGCGCGCCTGGAAAGCTTCGCAGTTGGAGACCGAGGAGATCTCGCGATAGGTGTTCTGCGCCGGCAGCCAGACTTCGATGTCATAGGTCTTGGCCGCACCAAAGCCCATGTCGCCGGTGCACAGGGTGATGACGCGATACGGCAGGCCGAGCTTTTTGAGGATGGTCTCGGCGTGGCCCAGCATCTCGTCCAGGGCTTCGTAGGATTTTTCGGGATGGACGATCTGCACCATTTCCACCTTGTCGAACTGGTGCTGGCGGATCATGCCGCGCGTATCGCGGCCATAGGAACCGGCTTCCGAGCGGAAGCAAGGCGAGTGCGCCGTAAACTTCATCGGCAGCGCGTCGCCTGCGACGATTTCATCGCGCACGAAGTTGGTCAGCGGCACCTCGGCCGTGGGGATCAGGTACAGTGCGGCGTTCTCGGCTTCGCCTTCCTGGCCGCCCTTCTTGGCCGCGAACAGGTCCGCCTCAAACTTGGGCAGCTGGCCGGTGCCGCGCAGGCTGTCGGCGTTGACGATGTAGGGGGTGTAGCACTCGGTGTAGCCATGCTCCATGGTGTGGGTGTTGAGCATGAACTGCGCCAGCGCGCGATGCAGGCGGGCGATGCCGCCCTTGAGTACGGCGAAGCGCGAACCGGTCAGCTTGGTGGCGGTATCGAAGTCCAGGCCCAGGGGCGCGCCGACGTCGACGTGATCCTTGATCTCGAAGTCGAAGCTGCGGGGCGTGCCGACCTTGCGCAGCTCGACGTTGCCGCTTTCGTCATTGCCGGCCGGCACGGATTCGTGCGGCAGGTTGGGCACGGCCTGCAGGAACAGGGTCATCTGCTGCTGCACTTCTTCCAGACGGGTGGCGGACGCCTTCAACTCGTCGCCGATGCCGTTGACTTCGGCCATCACTGCGGAAGCGTCTTCACCTTTGCCCTTGAGCATGCCGATCTGCTTGGACAGCGAATTGCGCTTGCCCTGCAGTTCTTCGGTACGGGTCTGGATCTGCTTGCGCTCGGCTTCCAGCGCATTGAAGCCGGCCACGTCCAGGACGAACTTGCGGGCCGCCAGGCGGGCTGCGACGTTCTCGATGTCTTTACGGAGGAGTTGAATGTCGATCATGGGAAGAAATTACGATAGGGTTGATGCTCGAAACCGCGATTGTACCAAGTCACGCGCCCGCCACGGGCCTCCCGTGCGCCCTGCCCGCAATAAAATCCGGCCGCAGCGGTAGCCGCCACCGCCCATGCGGGTTACCATGCGGCCCATCGCATCCCTCATGAGACCCGTTTGCCCATGTCCGTCCAGCCCGAATCCCGCCCGCCGCGCGAAGTCCCCGTCCTGTTTTCCCTGCTGGGCCTGGTCGCCGCCCTGGCCGTGGGCTTGTGGGCCGGCATCCACTACATGTCCAACGAGGCCAGCCTGTTCTACGGACTGATCGCCGGGCTTTCCTTCGGCGCTACCTTCGCCTTCGGCCAGCAGATCAAGAACCGCCTGGTCCCGCCCAAGGTCCGCAAGACTGACTGGAAAGTGCAGGCACCGGGCGCTGCCGAGCTGTCGCCCACGCGGGTGGCGGCCCAGCAGGCACGCAAGATCAGCGTGGAATTCGACGATGAAGAAATCCGCACCATGGTGCGCGGGGCCAAGCGCGAAGGCATCGCCTGGAGTGCAGTCGATGACGTCACCATCCGCATCAGCGACGATGCCCTGCCGCAACCGCAATGGATCCTGGCCGGCAAGAGCGCCGAGGGCATCAAGGGCGTGCTGGTCCCGAATGACGCCGATGGCCTGGAAACCTTGATGGAAGCCATGAAGACGCGCCTGCCCGGCTACGACGATGACAAGAACTATGAAACCGTGATCGCCGCCATGTCCGCCATGGAAGGCAGCTTCCACATCTGGCACCGCCCTGCGGCCTGATCCCTTCAGCGGACCGGCTTGGCGCCCGGCGCCAGGGCCGGCTCCTGCGCCATTCGCTGCGCCAGAAACTGCACGAAGGCACTCAGACGCGGCGGCAGATGGCGCGTAGCCGGATACAGCGCCCACAGCTCGCCGCAATAGCGCGTTTTGAAACTCCACTGGGGCAGCACCTGCACCAGCCTCCCCTCCTCCAATGCCGGCCTGGCGATGAAATACGGCAGGCTGGCAATGCCCACATGCCGCAAGGTGGCATCGAGCCGCACGCCGGTATGGTTGGCCGCATACCTTCCCCGCACTTCGACATTGACGGTCTTGCCCTGCCGGCGAAAGCGCCAGCGTGCATCCGCCGGTGATTCACCGAGGTAGATGCAGCTGTGCTCCTTCAGGGCCTGCGGGTGCGCAGGCGCCCCGTGCTCCTGCAGGTAGTGCGGCGTGGCGCACAGCAGATGGTCGATGCGCATCAGGCGCCGGCCCATCAGGCCTGGGGGCGGCTGGTCGGTGATGCGGATGGCCAGGTCGACCTGGTCGTCGATGAGGTCCATGTAGCGGTCTTCCAGCCGCAACAGCACGTCCACCTTGGGATGGGCCACCAAAAAATCCGGCATATGCGGATGCACCAGCGCATGGCCGACCGCCTTGGGCACGCTCACCCTTACCTGCCCTTGCGGCTCGGCATCGAAGGCAGCGGAGACGGCCAGCACGGCCTGCGCGGCATTGAGCATATCGCGGCAGCGGGCGTGGATTTCCTCGCCACTTGCGCTCAGGCGCAGCTTGCGGGTGGTCCGCTGCAGCAATTGGGTGCCCAGCGCCTTTTCCAGGCGGGCGATGGCGCGGCTGGTGGCCGAGGGGGTGGCGCCCAGCTGGCGTGCGGCTTCGGAGAAACTGCCGGTCTCCACCACCTTGGCGAAGACGGCCATTTCGTTCAGGAGGGCGATGCTTTGATTTGTGCTCATGGTGCAAAGATCCTTTGCGTCGGTGCCGGATTATCGCAACTTCCTGCGGCCGCTACAATGCACGACACTCGCCGCAAGCCACATTGAAAGCCTCGCCATGACTGAACGCCTCTACCTGACCGACCGCGCCTTGCGCGCCGACATCCACGTGCAGGACTGCACCCCGCAGGACGATGGCCGCTACGCCGTGCGCCTGTCGGCCACGCCCTTTCATCCGCAGGGTGGCGGACAGCCCAGCGATACCGGCCGCATCGGCGACGTGGAAGTGCTGCGCGTGGTCAGCGAAAGTGAAGGCATCGTTCATTACACCGCAGCCCCTGTTGCGCCCGGCCCAGCCGTGGCAGCCGTCGACGCCGAGCCGCGCCAGTTGCATACGCGCCTGCATTCGGCAGGCCACGTGATCGGGCAAGTGATGGCAGAACTGGGATGGAAGCCGACCAAAGCCCATCACTGGCCGGGAGAAGCGCGCGTGGTAGGCGTGGCTGCTGCAGCTGATGGCACGGCACAGGAACTGGTGCCAGCAGAACTGGAGCGCCGCTGCAATGACTTGCTGGCGCACGATCTGCCCTGTGTGATGGCCATGGACAATGGCTTGCGTCAGATCGGCTTTGGCGAATTGCCCGCCTATCCTTGTGGCGGGACGCATGTGGCGACGCTGGGAGAGATCGGGCAGATTCGGATTGAATCGGTGCGGGTCAAGAAGGGGGAGGCGTTGGTCCGGTATGACGTCATCGGCTGCCAGCCGGGGAAGGCAAGACAAAGAGTGTGGATGATAACGAGCACTTCATGGTGGAGCGGAACGGCCCCACAAGCAATCTCATGCTGATGCCGTCCTACCTGAAGGACTACATAACTGAGTTCAACTACCTCTTCCACCAGATCTACAAGTGCAGGAACCAGGACGCTGCGAAAGACTCACATGAGCCGTTCTATGGCTTCGGAAACAACCTTCGCAAGTTCCTAGAAGCCTTCTTGTTCTTCAAGTTCCCGTACCACGACGACAAGAACGACGCCTTTGAACGAATTAAGAAGTTCTTTGGCGATGAAGAAGCGACGGCAATCGCACTGGTGAATCGGCTCAACAATGAATTTTCTCACCTTGAGTCAATCCCAGATCGCGGGTTTAAGCCTGTAGAGATTCCAGAGATCGCCAAGGTGGCTAACTTCGTCTTGGACAAAATCTATGCCTCAGACCATCATCAATACAATGCCCTGTTAAAGAGCATTGGAGAGCCAGCGAGGACTCAATAAAAAGGGCGCAAAGCCCGAAAGACCCCGCCATTGCCATCAAACCTGAGCAAGAGATCAAGCCCCCCATCTGAAATCCTTTTAATGATTTTTCCCGCAATGCTGCACGAATGGAAGGCCGCGGGGGTATTGAAAGGCATTAACTGAATGTAGAACGCCTGGTGCGGCGTCCAGATGCTAAAAGCTTCGTCCTCCCCCCCCAATTTAAAGTTCAAAAACTATAAATTCACATTCTCAGACCCCAAGATGCCGCTATAAAGCAGGAAGTCCCACTGGAGGTAGATGAACACGGTCCCGTTTGGAAGGGTCTTGATGCCAGACTTTATCTAGATGGCAGCTGTTCTTGAAGATGCATTTGCTGTCCATGTCTTGCGCAACGGGGAAAAGTGCCTCCGTATCGATCACGGCGTGGAAGGCAATTTCTGCAGCATCATCGCCGAGGTCCAAGCCAGGATTGTTTAATCGCCTATCGTTTAGGTTGACCAGCTTGTAGCCATAAAAAATGTTCAGAATGCCTTTGAAGAAATCATCTAGATACCGATCCAGATTAAAGAGCTGAAGACCAGCCGAGCTCTCGACCTATTGAGAAACCGTGGTCAGTTCATCGATGATCTGACCAATTAAATAGCCTCTTGTAATCATTTCCCCCCAGCTTCCTCATCCCATTTTTTTAACAGGGCGAGCTTTTCGCCTATCTTGATCTCCAAGCCCCTTGGCACTGGCTGATACCAGCTAGGTTCTGCAATGCCTTCAGGCAGGTAGGTTTCACCGGCAGCGTAAGCATTCGGTTCATCATGGGCATACCGATATTCATGCCCATACCCCAATTCCTTCATCAGCTTGGTCGGCGCATTGCGCAGATGCACCGGCACTTCGCGGCTCTTGTCCTGCTTCACGAAAGCGCGCGCGGCGTTGTAGGCGTTATAGCCGGCATTGCTCTTGGCCGCCACCGCCAGGTAGATCACCGCCTGCCCCAGCGCCAGTTCACCCTCGGGGCTGCCCAGCCGCTCATAGGTCAGCGCAGCATCGTTGGCGATCTGCATGGCGCGCGGGTCGGCCAGGCCGATGTCTTCCCACGCCATGCGCACGATGCGCCGCGACAGGTAGCGCGGATCGGCTCCGCCGTCGAGCATGCGCGTCAACCAGTACAACGCCGCATCCGGATGCGAACCGCGCACCGACTTGTGCAGCGCTGAAATCTGATCGTAGAAATTGTCGCCACCCTTGTCGAACCGGCGGCTGTTGAGCGTCAAGGCGTTCTGCAGGAATTCCGCCGTCACCACCTGGGTACCGGTAGTGTGCGCGGCAGTCTGGGTCTGCTCCAGCAGGTTCAGGAAACGCCGCGCATCGCCATCGGCGTAACCGATGATGGTTTCCGTGGCTTGGCCGTCGAACTGCAGGTCGCCCAGCGCCTTGTCCTGCGCACGCTTGAGCAATTGCTTCAGCTCCTCATCGGTGAGCGACTTCAGCACGTAGACCTGCGCCCGCGACAGCAGCGCCGAATTGACCTCGAAGGAAGGATTCTCGGTAGTGGCACCAATGAAGGTGACCAGCCCGCTCTCTGCATAGGGCAACAGCGCATCCTGCTGCGACTTGTTGAAGCGGTGGATTTCATCGACGAACAGGATGGTGTGCTTGCCCATCGCCAGATTCTGCTCGGCCTGTTCCATGGCCGCGCGGATATCCTTCACACCCGAGAACACCGCCGAGAGCGCAATGAATTCGCAGTCGAAGGCGGTGGCCGTGAGCCGCGCCAGCGTGGTCTTGCCCACGCCCGGCGGGCCCCAGAAGATCATCGAATGCGGCTTGCCGGACTGGAAGGCCAAGCGCAGCGGCTTGCCTTCTCCGAGCAGGTGCGACTGCCCGATCACCTCGTCCAGCGTCTTCGGCCGCAGGGCCTCCGCCAGCGGCGCGGTCGGTTCTTGCGCGAACAGGTCAGCCATGGGCAGCCTCCTGCAGGCAACGGGAATCAACAGGCAAAGAAGACGGCCACAGGGCGGCCAGGGAAATAAAGTTCATAGTCATCAGGATGCGGGCGCAGCGCCGGATTGCAAGGCGCGTTCACCAAAGGCCGTAGTCTAACGCAGCAGGCCGCCGCGAGGGCGATGGCGCGATCAAGGGCTGCGCCTGCAGCCATCGGGCGCAGCGGTTAAAATGCGGCCTGCGCGTTTTTCTTCACATCGCCCTTTTACCTGCCCTTTCCCCTGCTTTCCATGCCCTTCGTCGTCACCGATTCCTGTATCCAGTGCAAGTACACCGATTGCGTCAGCGTCTGCCCCATGGACTGCTTCGTGGAAGGCCCGAATTTCCTGGCCATCGATCCGGACGGCTGCATCGACTGCTCCATGTGCGTGCCGGAATGCCCGGTCGGCGCCATCTACAACGCCACCGACCTGCCCGCCGCCCTGTCGCACTTCGAGGACCTCAACGCCCGCCTGGCCAAGCTGCCCGGCTGGAAACCCATCACCAAGGCCCAGCCGCCCCTGCCCGATCACGCGCAGTGGAAGGACGTTACCGACAAGCTGCCCCTGCTGAAGATGCCCGAGTCCTGAGGCTCATGCACCTCACATGAAAACAGCCCCGCAAGCGCAAGCCTGCGGGGCTGTTTGACGTAAAGGGGAAGCCGATCAGTTCTCGAACACGTCCGCACCCTTCGGCACGGTGAAGTTGAAGCTGTTGCCCTTGAGCGGGGGATTCTTCTCGAAGCTGTCGAAGCTCAGCACCGACACTTGGCCAAAGGAATCATGCAGTTCCATGGCCACCGGCGTGCCGTTCTTCAGGCCAATGCCGATGTTGTCGAAGGTCGTGTCCTTGCTCTTAGGCACGGCTTGCAGCCATTCCAGGCCATCCTTGGTGCCGGCTTCCTTCAGGGTGAAGTTTTTTTCCAGATCATTGCTGCCGAAGAGGATGGCAGCCGGCGAAGAGCCCAGCGCATTGCCCAGTTTCTTGGTCGTGACCTGGTTGAGGTCCTTGTCGTAGATGAAGAGTTTTTCTCCATCGGCCTGGATTACCTGCTCATAGGGCTTCTGGTAGGTCCAGATGAATTTGCCCGGACGCGAAAACACGAAGCTGCCGCTGGACGTATTGACCACCTTGGAGCTGCCGTTCTCGACCCGTACCATGCGCTGGGTAAAAGCCCCCTTGGCCGATTGCGTGCTACTGACGAACTGCTTGAACTGGTCCAGCGCGGCGGCCGAAGCGCGGCCCGGGGTCAGCGCGGTGATGGCGATGGCACCGGCCACCGCCAGTGCCGAAAGACCGGCCGCCATGACCAGGCGGCGCAGGTTGAAGGTGCGGGCTTGCGCAGTGCGCGAGCGGAAAGCGTTTCTGGAATTGTCCATGTTATTCGATTCCTTCTTGACGGATGCCACCTGCAAGGTGGCGGCCGGCGCGACATTGGCCGGCCTTCTGGGCGTGCTGTTGATGACGGGATGCAATCTGGCGCGCAACTGGATCGGAACCCGGCTCATTCAGCCGCATCGCCGGCACCTGCCGGCACCAGGATTTCACGGTTGCCATTGGATTGCATGGTGGAGACCAGGCCGCTTTGCTCCATCTGCTCCAGCAAGCGCGCCGCGCGGTTGTAGCCGATGCGCAGGTGACGCTGCACCAGCGAGATCGAGGCCCGGCGATGTTTCAGGACCACGGCCACGGCCTGGTCGTACATCTCGTCGCCTTCGCCGCCACCGGCACCGGCCGCAGCACCGCTGCCACCGCCACCGTCCGCGTCCTCCAGCACGCCTCCCTCTAGGATGCCCTCGATGTAATTCGGTTCCCCCTGGGCTTTCAGGTGCTCCACCACGCGATGCACTTCATCATCCGAGACGAAGGCACCGTGCACCCGCACCGGCAAGGCAGTGCCCGGAGCGTTGTAGAGCATGTCACCCATGCCCAGCAGGGCTTCGGCGCCCATCTGGTCAAGGATGGTACGGGAGTCGATCTTGGACGACACCTGGAAGGCAATGCGCGTAGGCACGTTGGCCTTGATCAGGCCAGTAATAACGTCCACCGACGGCCGCTGCGTAGCCAGGATCAGGTGGATGCCGGCCGCGCGCGCCTTCTGGGCGATGCGGGCGATCAATTCTTCCACCTTCTTGCCCACCACCATCATCAGGTCGGCCAGTTCGTCGATGATGATGACGATGGTTTCCAGCTGCTCCAGCGGTTCCGGCGCATCCGGGGTGAGGCTGAAGGGATTGGGGATCTTCTCGCCGCGCTTCTCGGCATCGATGATCTTCTGGTTGTAACCGGCCAGGTTGCGCACGCCCAGCTTGGACATCTTCTTGTAGCGGCGCTCCATCTCTTCCACTGCCCAGTTCAGGGCGTGGCCGGCCTGGCGCATGTCGGTCACCACCGGCGCCAGCAGGTGCGGAATGCCTTCATAGATCGACAATTCCAGCATCTTGGGATCGATCAGGATCAGGCGCACCTGGCGCGGCGAGGATTTGTACAGCAGCGAAAGAATGGTGGCATTGATCCCCACCGACTTGCCCGAACCGGTGGTACCGGCCACCAGCAAGTGCGGCATCTTGGCCAGGTCGGCCACCACCGGATTGCCGGCGATGTCCTTGCCCAGCGCCACGGTCAGGCTGGAATGGCTGTCGTTGTAGACCTTGGAGCCGAGGATCTCGGTCAGGCGCACGATCTGGCGCTTGGGATTGGGCAGCTCCAGGCCCATGAAATTCTTGCCCTGGATGACTTCCACCACGCGGATCGACGTCAGCGACAGCGAACGCGCCAGGTCGCGCGCCAGGTTGACGATCTGGCTGCCCTTCACGCCTGTGGCCGGTTCGATTTCATAGCGGGTGATCACGGGACCGGGATAGGCCGCCACCACCTTGACCTCGACACCGAAGTCGGCCAGTTTCTTTTCGATCAGGCGGCTGGTGAATTCCAGGGTTTCCACCGAGACCGTCTGCTGCGCCGGCGGAGCTTCATCCAGCAGCGACAACGGCGGCAATTCGCTGTTGAGGTCATCGAAGAGGCTGGTCTGCTTCTCCTTCTGGACGCGGTCGGATTTCTGCACTTCCACGATTTGCGGCTCGATGCGGATCGGCGGCGCTTCGACGATCTTGGCGCGTTCCTGCACCACGGTTTCCTCGCGCTTGACGGCGGCTTCCTGGCCGGCGCGGCGATCGGCACGGGCGGCGAAGAAGTCGCGCACCCAGAACAGGCCATCCTCGATCATGCCGCCGATGCGTTCCACCGCCGCCAGCCAGGAGACCTGGAACAGCAGCGAGAAGCCCAGCCCGAACAGCAACAACAGCAACAAGGTGGAGCCCGTGAAGCCGAAGGTCGGCTGCATGGCCGAACCGATCATCTCGCCCAGCACGCCACCGGAAGAATGCGGCAGCTTGGGCGCAAAGCGCTGCATGCGGGTGAATTCGATGCCCATGCTGCCGGTCAGCATGAAGACGAAGCCGACTGCACGGATCAGCGGCTCCTGATGGTGTTCCGGTTCCACCGGCTGGGCCACCAGGAAGCGGTTCGACAGGCGCCGGTAGCCGGTCCACACCGAGCGCCCCAGCAAGACGCACCACCACCAGGCCGAGAGCCCGAAGATGTAGAGCAGCAAGTCGGCCATCCAGGCACCGACGCGGCCGCCCCAGTTGCCCACGCGCGGCACCGAGCTGGCCACCGACCAGCCGGGGTCGGTCTTGGCATAGCTCAGCAGGATCAGCGCCAGATAGGCCAGCAAGGCCGCCAGCGCCAGCCAGCGCGCCTCCGATAACAGCCGTACCAGACGGTTGGGCATGGGAGGTGCCGGCGTCTTGTTGGTGCGGATGTGGGCTTGACTCGTCTTGGACATAACTTCCGTACAAAAAAAACTAGCCGTCATTGTAACGGCATTGACTTGGCGCTTCGCGGTTTTGCGCTGGGCGGCGGGAAACCCGCTGCACTGACCTTGATTGACCGCTATCGTTCTGGGGGTGCTGTCATTTTGTTCATATTTTCGACAGCGTTGCTGCTACTGTCTGCCACGCCGGCGGCTATCACCGGCATAGCGTAATTCCATGAGCCCCGTTGAGGGCATGGACTATAATCTTACCCGTTTTGCAGCGCGGCAAACCGCAAACTTGTGCGCTGGCAACCGCCCCGCTTGTGCCGGCCGGTCTGGCTGAACTGCCAGACCGGCCGGGAATTGAAATCCCCGGGAGTCGCCTCATTTGCAGAAGCGATCCCACAACATTTGATGAGTAGCTTATGAGCACGCCCAAACATGCCAAGGTCCTGATTCTCGGCTCCGGCCCCGCCGGCTATAGCGCCGCCGTCTATGCCGCGCGCGCCAACCTGAACCCGGTGCTGATCACCGGCGTGGAGCAAGGCGGCCAGCTGATGACCACCACCGACGTCGAGAACTGGCCCGGCGACCCGCTGGGCGTGCAAGGCCCGGAACTGATGCAGCGCCTGCTGCAGCACGCCGAGCGCTTCAATACCGAGATCATCTTCGATCACATCCACACCACCAAGCTCTCCGAGCGCCCGTTCCGCCTGATCGGCGACAGCGGCGAATACACGGCCGATGCCCTGATCATCGCCACCGGTGCCTCGGCCCAATACCTGGGCTTGCCCTCGGAACAGGCCTTCATGGGCCGTGGCGTGTCGGCCTGCGCCACCTGTGACGGTTTCTTCTATCGCGGCAAGGAAGTGGCCGTGGTCGGCGGCGGCAACACCGCCGTGGAAGAAGCGCTGTACCTCTCCAACATCGCCAGCAAGGTCACCATCGTGCACCGCCGCGACAAGTTCCGCGCCGAGCCCATCCTGATCGACCGCCTGCTGCACAAGGTCACCGAAGGCAAGATCGCCATCCAGTGGCATTCCACCCTGGATGAAGTGGTCGGCGACGACAGCGGCGTGACCGGCATCAAGATCAAGTCGACCCAGGACGGCGCCATCACCGAGATCCCGGTGCACGGCCTGTTCATCGCCATCGGCCACAAGCCCAACACCAGCATCTTCGACGGCCAGCTGGAGATGCAGAACGGCTACCTGAAGACCCGCACCGGCACCGAAGGCTTTGCCACCGCCACCAGCATCGACGGCGTCTTCGCCGCCGGCGACGTGCAGGATCATATCTACCGCCAGGCCATTACCAGCGCCGGTACGGGTTGCATGGCAGCACTGGATGCACAGCGCTATCTGGAAGGCCTCGAATAAGCAGGTAAAGAGATGTAAAATGCTGCGCTGCGAGAACTCGCAACGCAACGGGCACTCCAAAAGCCGGTGACGAGTTGTCGTCCCGGCTTTTTTGTTTCACTCGAGCAATCTCATATCAGAATCATCAAGACCGAGGAAAGCATCGTGCCCTATTATTCATCCCCCTCCCGCGACGCTCGCCGCTCGCCGGTGCTCAAGGCCGTGCTGGCCACCATGAGCCTGGGTGCCGTGCTGGTCGCCTGCAGCGCTTCCCGCGAAACCCCGGTGGCCGACGCCACGGCCGGCCAATGCGATGCCTCGCGTGCGGATCACCTGATCGGCGAAAACTACAGCGGCTACGTGGAGCGCCAGGCACTGGCCGAATCCGGTGCCACCGAGATCCGCGTTCTCAAGCCGGACGACGCCGCCACCATGGACTTCAACCCGCGCCGCCTCAATCTGCACGTCGATCCGGGCTTGGTGATCATCAAGGTCGCCTGCGGCTGAAGAGCTCGCCCGCTTCTGCTAAAGTAGTCACTCAGGGAACAATACGCTACAGGGTTGGGTGGCTGTCATGGCGACAATGAAGGATTTCTCGGCGCTCCAGGGATTGCGCCGCGATCTGCAGGAACAGGAAAAAGCGCGCGCACTGGCCTTGGCCGAGCGCCAGCGCCAGGAAGCGGCAGCCCGCGAGGAAGCCAACATCTTCCGCAACAGCATCGGACAGGTGGCGCCCTTGCGTCCCGAAGTGGTCGACAAGGCCCATTACCTGCCGGAACCTCCCCTCCCCATTCCCCGCCAGCACCTGGCCGATGAACAGGCCGCACTGCTGGAGTCGCTGTCCGACGAATTCACCGTCGACACGCTCATGGACAGCGACGAAAACCTCAGTTTCGCCCGCCCCGGCGTGGGCATGGATGTCTTGAGCAAGCTGCGGCGCGGCAACTGGGTGATCCAGGCCCAGCTGGACCTGCACGGCTATCGCCGCGACCAGGCCCGTGAAGCATTAGGTGAATTCTTGCGCCAGTCACGCCGCCGCGGCCTGCGCTGCGTGCGAGTGATCCACGGCAAGGGACTCGGTTCGGTGAACAAGGAGCCCGTGCTCAAGCACAAGGTCCGCAACTGGCTGGCGCAGAAGGATGAAGTGATGGCCTTCTGCCAGGCGCGCGCAGCCGATGGCGGCGCGGGCGCGCTGGTGGTGCTGCTGCGTTCGAGCGAACGGGCCTGAACGCCGCCTCAGTCCGCAGTCAGATTGTCCAGCATGGCCACGATGGCCTCGAAATGCGGCCGTGCGGCAGCATCGGCGCTCAGGCAAGCCTGGCGCACCCCGGCCAGGGCCGCACGCTGCTTCTTGCCGGATTCATCTTCCGGCTGGGCATGCGCCAGCAACTCTTCCAGCAGACAGCCATAGGCCCGCACTTCCATGGCCTGCACGCCCCAGGCATGCGGCTGTCCGGCATCGTAGAACCAGGCCGCACCGAAATCGCCGAGCAGGGCTTCGCCGTCCCGATGCAGGATGTTGTGACCATAAAGGTCGCCGTGCACGATGCCCTGCGCATGCAGGTGGGCGGCTGCCGAGGCGATATCGCGTGCGATGGCGATCACTTGACTCCAGGCGAGCGTGAAGCCTTGCGCATACACATCGCGCGTACAGGATTGCAGGCTGGGCGGGCCGGCCAACACCTTGAAATCGGGATCGATCAGCGGCATCACCAATCCCTGCACCGCTTGCGGATGACCTTGCAAGCGCCCCAGCACGGGAATGAGCCCACGATGGCTGCCGGCCATGATGCAGGCCGCCATCTCACGTTCGGGCAGGCCATCGCTGGTGACAGCGCCCTTGAAGAGCTTCACTGCCACTGGCTGCGACCCCTCCTCCACGGTCCAGCTGGCAGCGTGGATCACTCCTGAGGCGCCTTCCCCCAGCTTCTCGCCCAAGACCAGATCATCCCAATCGATGGCCGCGACTTGCGCGTTGCGGTCCGCCGTTTCCTCCACTGCTTCACACCAGGGATTGCCCGCCATGGCCAGCCAGCTCAGGCGTGGCAGGGTCAGCAACCAATGCGGAAAGGCCTCCAGCATATTGGCCGACAGGCGCAGCAGTTCCAGGTTGCGGCAGGCCGCCAGTTCCGGCGGCAGTGCGCGCAGGCGGTTGCCCGCCAGCATCAGCTTCTGCAGGCGGGGGCATTGCCCGATGCTCGATGGCAGCTGCTCAATGCGGTTGTCGGTCAGCACCAGCCAGCGCAGCGTGGGTGGCAGCGATTCGGCAGGTACATGCTCGATCCGGTTGGCCTTGAAACCGATCATCTCCAGCGACGGGCAGCGTCCCAGTACGGCGGGCAATTCGGTGAAGGGATTGTCGGAACAGAAGACGATGCGCAGCCGGTGCAAACGCGGCAGGTCGTCGGGCAAGGCAGTCAGTTCGTTGCCGCTGAGGTCCAGAATCTCAAGGGTTTCAGCCAGGGTGAAGATTTCTGGCGGGAATTCGCGCAGGCCGCACGAGAGAGACAGGCGGGTAATGCCTTCCAGCGCGCCGCTGCGCAGTTGTTCCAGAGTGTGCATGCAGAGAAGTGAAGAAACGGACTAAAACGCGGATCTTACCAGCCGCCGGCCGGCTGCCTCAGAACAAATCCAGCTGGGCATCGCCCGCCGAGCGCCCCTGCCCCGCCGGCACCACCACTGGCCGCTTGAAACGGCTGGCATCCAACGTAGCAAAAGCCCGATTGCGATGATCGATTCCCAGGCGCCGGCTGGCCTTCTCGAAGCGCTGGTGCAGCAAATCGGCCCAGACGCCGGTGCCGCGCATGCGGGTGGCGAAATCGGCGTCGTAATCCTTGCCGCCGCGCATGTCCTGGATGCGGTTCATCACCCGCGCCGCACGGTCGGGGAAATGTGCCTGCAGCCACTGCCGAAACAGCGGGCTGACTTCCCAAGGCAGGCGCAGCACGATGTAGCCCGCCTGGCGCGCCCCGGCCTCCACGGCCGCTTCCATGACGCGTTCCAGGTCCGGTTCGGTGACGAAGGGGATCACCGGCGCAATCGACACGCTCACCGGAATGCCCGCCTCGGCCAGCGTGCGGATCACCCGCAATCGACGCGCCGGGCTGGCCGCGCGCGGCTCCAGCGTGCGCGCGATGGCCGCATCCAGCGTGGTGATCGTCACTGCAACGATGGCCTGCCCCTTGGCCGCCATGGGGGCCAGCAAGTCGATATCGCGCTCAATCAGCGAGGACTTGGTGATGAGCGCCACCGGGTTCTCGCAATCGTGCAGGATCTGCAGGATGCGCCGGGTCAGCTGGCGTTCGCGCTCAATGGGCTGGTAGGCGTCGGTATTGATGCCCACCGTGATGGTGTCGGGTTCATAGGACGGCTTGGCCAGTTCGCGCAGCAGCACCTCGGGGGCATTGCGCTTGGCCACCAGCCGGCTTTCAAAATCCAGCCCCGGGGACAGGCCCAGGTAGCTGTGCGAGGGCCGGGCGAAGCAATAGATGCAGCCGTGCTCACAGCCCCGGTAGGGATTGAGCGAAAGCGAAAACGGCAGATCCGGCGAGCTGTTGCGGGTGATGATAGAGCGGGCGTCTTCCTCGGTGACGATGGTCTTCAGGCGGGGCGGCTCATCCTCCTCGGTACTCTCAGCCGCCTGCGGCCCGGACTCGGCAAAACGGACGGACTGCCAGCCATCGTCGAATTCTTCCCGCGCCACCGATTCATAGCGGCCGCGCAGGTTGGTGACCGCGCCCCGGCCCTTCTGGGCGGTCTGATCGCGATGGATGAAGGTTTCTGGCGTCAGGGTGGCGTCGTCCTCGCCCGATGCGGCCGACCGGGTCGGCTGCTCTGGAAAAGGCCGGGCAATGCCCTGCGGAAATTTGGGGAAGGAAGCCACGGAAAGCTCATCAATACTGTATTTATATACAGTATTTTGCCTTCACTTCGGACGCGCTGCAAATGCTGTTTCAATTTGTCCTCCTGCCGCATTAATCGGTTATGCTTGTTCACCCTCAGCTTCCCATCAGAGAAGAAAGCCGACACAAGGGGGAACAAGGACCGCCAGAGGTCCCAAGGAGACAAGGATGCAATACCAGGCAAACCGGCCCGGTGCCGGTGCATTGCTGGGCGCTTCGCCCCTGGTGCAGGCCAGCGCCGATGGCGTGCCGGATCTGCAGGCCATCGAACGCTCGCACCAGCGCAGCTCGTCCTACGGCATCACGCGCGGCCAGCGGCCCGACCTGGATTCACTCTCGCGCGCCGACCTGGCCCAGACGCTGGAAGCCAACCAGGCCCTCTCCGGCCATGCCCGCCCGGTCATGGAAACTCTCTACGACCAGATCCGCAATACCCACAGCATGGTGCTCCTCTCGGACGCCGAAGGCACCATCCTGCATACGCTGGGCGACAGCGATTTCCTGGCCAAGGCCGACCGCGTCGCTCTCGGGCCCGGCGGACGCTGGTCCGAACAATTGCGCGGTACCAATGCCATCGGCACGGCCCTTTACGAGCAGAAGCCCACCACCGTGCACGCCCAGCAGCACTACCTCGATGCCAACCGCTTCCTGACCTGTTCGGCCGCCCCCATCTTCGACCATCGCGGCCAGGTGCTGGGGGTGCTGGACGTCTCGGGCGAATGCGGCAGCTTCCACAAGCACACCATGGCCCTGGTGCGGATGTCGGCGCAGATGATTGAAAACCACCTGCTGGCCGGCAGCTTCCCCGATTGCATCACCCTGCACTTCCACAGCCGCGCCGAATTCGTCGGCACGCTGGTCGAAGGCATCGTCAGCTTCACACCGGGCGGGCGTTTCCTGGCGGCCAATCGCAGCGCGCAGTTCCAGCTGGGGCTGACACTCTCGGCGCTGCAGTCGCATACCTTTGCGTCGCTCTTCGGGGTACCGCTGTCGCTGCTGTTCGAACACCATCGCAAGGCCGCCTCGGGCTTGCTGGAGCTGTGCCTGCACAACGGCATCCGCATCCATGGCCGCGCCGAACTGCGGCTGCGCGACCAGCATTTCCAGAATGCGCGCGAAGCCGTGATCGAGGCCCCGGAAGTACTGCCCGCCAGTCCGGCCGCACGCCACGCACCGCCTGCCCGCCCCCATCCGGGCCAGCCGCGGGGCGGCCTGCAAGCCCTCGATACCGGCGACGCCCGCATGAGCGCCGTCATCGCCAAGTTGCGCAAGGTGATCGACCGCGACATCCCGGTCCTCATCACCGGCGAAACCGGCACCGGCAAGGAGTGGCTGGCCCAGGCCATCCACCGCGAAAGCGCGCGCTTCCACGCCACGCAAACCCGGGGCGGCGCCGCACCTTTCGTGGCCGTGAATTGCTCGGCCATTCCCGAGAACCTGATCGAGGCCGAACTCTTCGGTTATGAAGACGGCGCCTTCACCGGTGCCCGCCGCAAGGGCGCGCTGGGCAAGATCGCGCAAGCCCAGGGCGGCACCCTCTTCCTCGATGAAATCGGCGACATGCCGCTGGCCCTCCAGGGCCGCCTGCTGCGCGTGCTGCAGGAACGTGCGGTGACGCCGCTGGGCAGCCAGCGTGTGATTCCGGTGGACTTCGCTCTGGTGTGCGCCACCAATCAACCCTTGCGCGAGATGGCCGCGCGCCATGCCTTCCGTGAAGACCTGTACTACCGCATCAACGGTTTGCAGGTAAAGCTGCCTGCCTTGCGCGAGCGCAGCGACCTGGGCGCCCTGATCGACCGCATCCTGGAACAGGAAGGTGGCCGCCACGCGCCGCGCTTTGATGCCCAGGCCCTCGCGTTGCTGCAATCCAGCCGCTGGCCGGGCAACCTGCGGCAACTGTCCAACCTGATCCGCACCGCCTTGGCCATGGCCGATGGCGAGGCCTGGATAGGGGTGGAACACCTGCCAGATGACTTTCTGGACGAGGCAGCGCCGCTGCAGGCGGGTTGCGGGATGCCTGCCCCGGCAGCGCATGAAGAAACGGACGAAAAGCCGCTGTCCATGCACGACAGCGAATGGGCCGCCATTGAACGCGCACTGCGCACCCATGACGGCAACGTCAGCGCTGCCGCCAAGGCGCTGGGGGTGTCGCGCAATACGCTCTATCGCCGCTTCAAGTCACGCGGGCACTGAGCGGGGCAAGCGCGTCGTATTCCTCGTCGGAAAACAGCCGCGAGCGCGTCAGGAAGCGCTTGCCGCTGCCGTTCTCCAGCGAGAACATGCCGCCGTTGCCGCTGACCACGTCGATGATCAGTTGCGTGTGTTTCCAATATTCGAACTGATCGGCGCCGATGTAGAACGGCACGCCATCGATCTCCCCGAGATGCACGTCGGTATCGCCCAGCGTAAAGTCACCGGACGGATAGCACATCGGCGCACTGCCATCGCAGCAGCCACCGGATTGAAAAAAGATCAGCTCGCCATGCCGCGCCTTCAACTGGCGCAGCAATTCCACCGTGGCCTCGGTGGCCGTCACCCTGGGCAATGCATTCATTCGCCGCTCTCCTGTTGAGTCTGGATCTGCCAATAAAAGCGGCACCGGCCGCGGGAGTTGCGGACCGGTGCCGAAGCTGCCTTGCTGCAAGGAGTCAAACGAAATTACGTGATCAGAAGAAGCCCAGCGCCTTGGGGCTGTAGCTGACCAGCAGGTTCTTGGTCTGCTGGTAGTGGTCCAGCATCATCTTGTGGTTCTCGCGGCCGATGCCGGACTGCTTGTAGCCACCGAAGGCCGCATGCGCCGGATACAGGTGATAGCAGTTGGTCCACACGCGGCCGGCCTGGATCTCGCGGCCCATGCGGAAGGCACGCGTGCCATCACGGGTCCACAGGCCCGCGCCCAGGCCGTACAGGGTGTCGTTGGCGATAGACAGGGCTTCTTCCTCATCCTTGAAGGTGGTCACCGAGACCACGGGGCCAAAGATTTCTTCCTGGAAGATGCGCATCTTGTTGTTGCCCTGGAAGACGGTCGGCTTGACGTAGTAGCCCGAGGCCAGATCACCGCCCAGTTCTTCACGTCCGCCGCCGGCCAGCACCTTGGCCCCTTCCTGCTTACCGATGTCGATGTAGGAGAGGATTTTTTCCAGCTGCTCCTGCGAGGCCTGCGCGCCGATCATGGTGCTCTTGTCCAGCGGGTTGCCCTGTTTGATGGCGGCCACGCGCTTCAAGGCACGTTCGATGAAACGGTCATAGATCGATTCCTGCACCAGCACGCGCGAGGGGCAGGTGCAGACCTCGCCCTGGTTCAGCGCAAACATGGCGAAGCCTTCCAGGGCCTTGTCGAAGAATTCGTCATCCTTGTCCAGCACGTCGGCGAAGAAGATGTTGGGGGACTTGCCGCCCAGCTCCAGGGTCACCGGGATCAGGTTCTGCGAGGCGTACTGCATGATCAGGCGGCCGGTGGTGGTCTCGCCGGTGAAGGCGATCTTGGCGATGCGCTTGTTGGAGGCCAGCGGTTTGCCGGCTTCCACGCCGAAGCCCTGCACGATGTTGACCACGCCCGGCGGGATCAGGTCGGCGATCAGTTCGATCAGGACCATGATGGAAGCCGGCGTCTGCTCGGCTGGTTTCAACACCACGCAGTTGCCGGCGGCCAGCGCCGGGGCCAGCTTCCACACCGCCATCAGGATGGGGAAGTTCCACGGGATGATCTGGCCGACCACGCCCAGCGGCTCATGGAAGTGATAGGCGTAGGTGTCGCTGTCGATGGTGCAGATGCTGCCTTCCTGGGTACGCACGGCGGCGGCGAAATAGCGGAAGTGGTCGATGGCCAGCGGGATGTCGGCGGCCATGGTTTCGCGGATGGGCTTGCCGTTGTCCAGGGTCTCGGCGGTGGCCAGCAATTCGAGGTTGGCTTCCATGCGGTCGGCGATCTTGAGCAGCATGTTGGCACGCTCGGCGGGGGAAGTCTTGCCCCAGCTCTTCTTGGCGGCGTGGGCGGCGTCCAGCGCCAGTTCCACGTCTTCGGCGCTGGAGCGCGCCACTTCACAGAAGGCGCGGCCGATCACCGGGCTGATGTTCTCGAAGTATTCGCCCTTGACCGGCGGCACGAATTTGCCACCGATGAAGTTGTCGTAACGTTGCTTGAAGGGATCGCGTACGCCGAGTTTGCTGATGTCTGCCAGGTTCATGTCGTCTCCGTTCGGGTTATGGTTGAAATCCCGCCACGATCATGGCCGCAGCGGACGTTCACCCTTCAAGATGGCAAATCGCATGCCAGCCTGCAAACCCGCTCTGCAAGCGGCTCTTGCGCCAGCGCCATTGTCACGCTGTGTCAATCTGGCGCAGCCTGGGACAGCGTGCAGCAACAGCCTGCCACACCCTGGGCGCTTTTCTCAGGACGTAAAAAAACCGGCCAGTGGCCGGTCTTTCGCGCTGCGTGGAGATCAGTGGATCAGACGGCATCCGGGCCGGTTTCGCCGGTACGGATACGGATCACCTGCTCCACTTCCTGCACGAAGATCTTGCCGTCGCCGATCTTGCCGGTGCGAGCGGCCTTGATGATGGCGTCCACGGCCTGCTCGACCACCTTGTCGTCCACCACGACCTCGATTTTCACCTTGGGCAGGAAGTCGACCACGTATTCGGCACCGCGATAGAGTTCGGTGTGGCCCTTCTGGCGTCCGAAGCCCTTCACTTCGGTGACCGTCAGGCCCGTGACGCCGACTTCGGCGAGGGATTCACGCACCTCGTCCAGCTTGAACGGTTTGATGATGGCGGTCACTTGTTTCATGGCAATTCCTCTCTTGGTATGTCGTAAAGAAACGATCTCAACGATCTATTGAATAGCGAATACAACCTTTGTTCTTATTTTACTGGCAAGACCGTGGCGCCCTGCCCACTTGCACATTGTCAATCAGGCGTGCCCGGCTTTCAACCTTCTTGAACCCGCCGGGCCATAAAAAGCCGATTTTCAGGCCTCCAGATCGGGAATGCGCTCCAGATCCTGCAGCCAGACCGTGGCCTCGCCATCGCTGGGCGCGCGCCAGTCGCCACGCGGTGAGAGCGAGCCGCCCGAGCCGACCTTGGGGGCATTGGGCACGCAGGAGCGCTTGAACTGGCTGGTCTTGAAGAAGCGATAGACGAAGATGCCCAGGTTTTTCTTGATCTGCGGCAAGGTGTACTGGTTGCGCGCCCCGTGCAGGCCATCCGGCCAGTGGCCGATGCTGCGGTCCTGCCAGGCGCTGTGCGCCAGGAAGGCCACCTTCGCCGGCGTGAAGCCGTAGCGCAGGATGTAGTAGAGATTGAAATCCTGCAGCTCGTAAGGGCCGATGAAATCCTGCGTGCGCTGGCCCGGCTCGCCGTCGGAGGCGCCCGGCACCAGTTCCGGACTGATTTCGGTTTCGAGGATGTGGATCAGCACTTCCGGCTGCTTCAGTTCCAGCGAACCGGATTCCGCCACCCAGCGCACCAGGTGCGTGATGAGGGTCTTGGGCACGCTGGCGTTGACGTTGTAATGCGACATGTGGTCGCCCACGCCGTAGGTGCACCAGCCCAGCGCCAGTTCCGACAGGTCGCCGGTCCCGATGACGATGGCACCGTGATGATTGGCCAGGCGGAACAGGTGATTGGTGCGCTCGCCGGCCTGCACGTTTTCGAAGGTGATGTCATAGACCGGCTCGCCGCGTGAATACGGGTGATCCAGGTCCTTCAGCATCTGTTCGCAGCTGGGACGGATATCGATCTCCTGCGCCGAACAGCCCACCTGCGCCATCAGCTGATGCGCCTGCACCAGCGTGCGGCTGCTGGTGGCAAAGCCCGGCATGGTATAGGCCAGGATGTTGGCGCGTGGCAGGCCCAGCTTGTCCATGGCCTTGGCGCAGACCAGCAGGGCGTGCGTCGAATCGAGGCCACCGGAAACACCGATGACAACCTTCTTGATATTCGAGGAAGACAAGCGCTGCACCAGGGCCTGCACCTGGATGTTGTAGACCTCGCGGCAGCGCAGTTCGCGCTGTTCGGCATTGGCCGGCACATAGGGGAAGCGCGCGACCCGGCGCTGCAGTGGCAGGTCCTGGTCTTGCGGCACCTGCACGTCGAAGCGCACCACTTCAAAGCGGCGCACTTCCTCCGCATGGCGGCGCACCGACTGGCCAAACGTGGTCTGGTGGAAGCGTTCGCGCGAGAGGCGTTCCAGGTCGATGTCGGCATAGATCACGTGACCGCCTTCGGCGAAGCGCTCGGACTCGGCCAGCAGTTCGCCGTTCTCGCAGATCAGGGCTTGGCCATCCCAGGCCAGGTCGGTGGTGGACTCGCCATTGCCTGCCGACGAATACAGATAGGCCGCCAGGCAGCGCGCCGATTGCTGCGACACCAGCTGATGGCGGTAACCCGACTTGCCGACCACGATGTTGGAGGCCGACAGGTTCACCAGCACGGTGGCGCCGGCCAGCGCGGCGAAGGAGGACGGCGGGATCGGTACCCAGACGTCTTCGCAGATCTCGATATGGAAACGGAAGTCGGGGATATTGCCGATCTCGAACAGCAGATGGCTGCCGAAGTCCACGTCCTGGCCCAGCAGGCGGGTGCTGCGGGTGACGGCGCAATCGGCGCTGCTGAACTGGCGCGCCTCGTAGAATTCGCTGTAGTTGGGCAGGTAGCTCTTGGGCACCACGCCCAGGATGCGGCCGGCATGCACGACCACTGCGCAGTTGTAGAGCTGGTGATCGACCTTCAGCGGCAGGCCGACGATGAGGGCCGGGGCGATGCGCAGGGAAGCTTGCAGCACCGATTGCAGGGCCTGCAGGGAAGCCTCCAGCAAGGCGCGCTGCTGGAACAGGTCTTCGCAGCTGTAGGCCGACAGGCCCAGTTCAGGGAAGGACACCAGAGCCGCGCCACGGGCGGCGGCCTGTTCGGCCAGGGCGATGGTGCGCTCGGCGTTGAAGCCGGGATCGGCCACCTTGCAGTCCGGCACTGCCACGGCGACGCGGGCGAAACCGTGGTTGTAGAGATTGAAGAAGGGGCTAGGCATAGCGTGTGTTGGACTCCGTGCTCTTCGCCATGGCGGCGACGCGTTCTGTTCATTTTGCGTAGAATGCCTGTTCCAGCGGGGCCGAGGGCCGCGCCAACTTTCGCAGGTCACTCGCAGTCCATGGATTATCGCACGCGAATCGTTTCTTCTCTGGCCGAGATCGGCCCGGCCCGCTGGGATGCGCTGGTGGCCGCCCAGGCCGAGGGCAATCCCTTCCTTTCGTACGCCTTCCTGCACGCGCTCCATGAGAGCGGCAGCGCCAGTCCCGAGTCCGGCTGGGAGCCGCATTACCTGACGCTGTGGCAGGGCGAGGGCCAGCAAGAGCAACTGGTGGCCGCCCTGCCCCTGTACCGCAAGTTTCACTCGTATGGCGAATACGTCTTCGACTGGGCCTGGGCCGAGGCTTACCAGCGGCATGGCGTGGAGTACTACCCCAAGCTGCTCTCGGCCATTCCTTTCACGCCGGTGCGCGGTGCACGTTTGATGGCTGTCGACGAGACCTCACGCGGCGCAATGGTGGCCGCACTACGGGCGCTGCAGGAGCGAAATGAAGTTTCCTCCACGCACATCCTCTATCCCCCGCCGGAACAGGCGCAGCAGCTGGCTGACGCGGGATACCTGCTGCGCAGCGGCGTGCAGTTCCATTGGCACAATGAAGGGTATGGCAATTTTTCGGAATTCGTCGATACGCTGGACCGCAAGAAGCGCAAGAACATCCTGGCCGAACGGCGCAAGGTAGCCGAGCAAGGGGTGCGTTTCGTCTGGCTGCGCGGGGCCGAGATCACGGAGGCGCACTGGCGTTTCTTCAACCGCTGCTATCGGCATACCTATGCGGCGCACTATTCCACGCCTTACCTGAATCTGGATTTCTTCCGCCGCATCGGTGAAACCATGCCGCAGCACCTGCTGCTGACGGTGGCGCTGCGGGGGGATGAGCCGATCGCATCATCCCTGACGGTGTATGACGCCGACACGCTCTACGGCCGCTACTGGGGCGCGCTGGAACACGTCCCCTGCCTGCATTTCGAGACGGCGTATTACCAGCCGCTGGAATTTTGCATCGCCGAGAAGATCACCTGGTTCGAAGGCGGCGCCCAGGGCGAGCACAAGATGGCGCGCGGTTTCCTGCCGCAGAAGACCTGGTCGGCGCACTGGCTGGCGCATCCGGGGTTCTATGATGCGGTGGAACATTTCCTGTCGCGCGAGAGCAATGGCATCGACGGCTATATCTCGGAGTTGAACGAACACAATCCCTTCCGGGATGCGCCGCGCTGATTAAACCGTCCTCTCGCAGACATAAAAAAACCGGTCCGCGCATCACACGGACCGGCCCCATCAAAAAATATAAACGATTTAAATCGTTTGAATCCTTTTAATTATTTATAGCCAACACGATCCAGCATCTGCAACACCTTCTGCTGGTTGGCACCGACCGCACCCACGTTGATGACTTCGGCCTTGAACGGGCCCATCTTCACCAGTGCCGGATTCTCGGTCTTCACGTTCTTGACGGCGGGCCACTCGTTATTGCCTTCAGCGAAGTAACGCTGCGCCGAATCGCTGGCCAGGTATTCCAGGAACTGCACGGCTTCAGCCTTGTGCGGCGCGTTCTTGGCCACACCGCCACCGGCGATGTTGACGTGCGCACCGTAGCTCTTCTGGTTGGGCCAGACAATGCCAACCTTTTCCATCAGCGCCACGTCTTCCGGCTTGGTGGAACGCAGCAGGCGCGCCACGTAATAAGAATTGGAAATGGCCACGCCGCACTCACCCGAACCGACTGCCTTGATCTGGTCGGTATCGCCACCGACCGGCTGGCGCGCCTGGTTGGCGACCATGCCCTTCAGAATGGCTTCGGTCTTGGCCGCGCCGTCATGTTCCAGCAATGCGCCGAACAGCGACACGTTGTAGGGATGCGAACCGCTGCGGGTACACAGCTTGCCCTTGTTCTTCGGGTCGCCCAGGGCTTCATAGGTATCCACATCTTCCGGCTTGACACTGGCCTTGTTGTAGACGATCACGCGGGCGCGGGTGGAGAAACCGAACCACTGCGTACCGTCGCTGCCTTCCTTGCTGTGCAGGTTGGCGGGGATGCGCTCATCGAGCAGCTTGGACTTGACCGGCTGGAACAGCCCTTCGCTCTGCGCCTTCCACAGACGAGCCGCATCCACCAGCAGGATCACGTCGGCCGGGCTGGAAGCGCCTTCGCTCTTCAAGCGCGCGAGAATGCCTGCATCGTCACCGTCGACACGGTTGATCTTGATGCCGGTGGCCTTGGTGAAATCGGCGTAGAGCGCTTCGTCAGTCTGGTAGTGGCGCGCCGAATAGAGATTGATGACCTTCTCCTGCGCGAAGCTGGAAGCAGCAATGGCAGCCAGCACGGCGCCGACGGCGAGTTGACGGTGGAACATGGACCATCCTTTTCAAAAAGAGTAAACGACCGCCGTCGAGAGAACGGCGTTTTCTTTTGGCGCGGAAGGCGGTCCTGGAATATGGGACTTGGCTGTCGCAGTGGGCGATCTCGGGATCACCTCGTTGTGGGCGCATGGCGCTAACGCCATGGCAGTGCGGTTCATAGACCGCTGGCGACTATATCACAAACAAGAAGCATTATCATCTGCGCGCATGCACATCGCGCAGGCCGCAATGAAAAACGCCCTTGCCGGCAGCCGCTGGGCAAGGGCGTCTCAGGGACGAAATGAAGAAATCAGATGAGCTTGACCGCAAAGTCCACACCGATGCCGGCCCACCATTCCTGCTCCTTCTGGAACCAGAAGGAAATGCTCGGATGTTCCTTGATGTAATCGCGGCGGATCTCCAGGTCGATGCGGCTCTTGAGCTTGACCCGGACCTTCTCCAGGTCCAGCGTGATGTGCGCATGGCGGAACATCACCGCCAGCCGCAAGGCCAGCACCGCCTTGGCGAAATCGACGTCGGCCAGCATCTCGCTGATCTTCTTGAGGTTGCCCTTCTGCCCGAGGATGAGCGTGCTCATCAGCCGCTGCTCGCGCGTGGTGAAACCGGGCAAGTCGGCATTGGCGATCATGTAGGCCGAATGCTTGTGATATCCGGTCGGCGAGACCACCAGGCCGGTCTCGTGCAGCAGTGCGCTCCAGTAGAGATAGCGCACATACGAATCGGTGGCCGGTTTCAAACTCTCGAAAAAGCCCAGCGCCGTATCGGCCACGCCATGAGCGCGTGCTGCATCGACATGGAAGCGGCGGGCGAATTCTTCCACCGAACGGTCACGGCGGTCAGCCTTGGTGGCGCGCAACTGCAGGTCCCACATCACGCCCATGCGCAGACCGGCTTCCACCGGCGTGATGACCTCGATGCCGAATTCCTGCATGAAGCCGATCAGCACCGCGAGCCCGCCCATGATGACGCCGGCGCGGTCCGGCTTCATGCCGTCCAGCGAAATCTGGCTGACGTGGCCGAAATCGATCAGGCGCTGCATCAGGTCGGCCAGGCTGGGCAGCGTGATGCGACCATCACCCATGTTGTTGCGGCGGATGGTATCGGCGATGGCACGCATGGTGCCGGACGATCCGTAGACATTGACGCTGGCCGCATCGAAGCTGAACAGATGCACCGCATCTTCCACATGCGAACGCGCAGAAATGATGGCGCGCTCAAAGGCCGCTGCCGTGATCGCCCCATCGGGGAAGAAGGCCAGGCTCTGGTTGACGGTACCGATGCCGAAGGATTCGACGTGGCGGATATGCTCACCCAGGCCGCGGATGACTTCGGTGGAACCGCCGCCGATGTCGATGACCATGCGTTCTTCACCGGCATCGGCGAGCACGCCGGCCACGCCCATGTAGATCAGGCGCCCTTCTTCCTCGCCGGAAATGATTTCGACCGGATAACCGATGGCGCGCTCCAGTTCCGGCAACAACTCGGCGGCATTCCTGGCCACGCGCAAGGTATTGGTGGCCACCACCCGCACGGCGGTCAGCGGATAGTCACGCAGGACCGCGCGAAAACGAGTCAGCGAATCGATGGCGCTCTGACAGGCCTGCGGCGTGAGGTTGCCGCTCTTGTCGATGCCTGCGGCCAGGCGGATGGGGTCACGCGCACTCTTGATGACGCGTATGCTGTCGTCCTCATACTTGCCGATGTGCAAGCGAAAACTGTTGGAACCGAGATCTACCGCAGCAAACATGCATTTCCTTTCGCGACGGCTCCGGGCGAATCCGCCCGAAACAATTGCTAAATAATTTAAACCGCATCCTGTCTCCATGACGACAAGATAATGGGCGCGCATTACACTTTGATGACAGCCTGCACCCTGTAGAATGGCGGCTCAGCGACGTCGTGCTGCGTTGCACATATTATTTTATACAATTTATCCCATTTTCCCTTCCATGCCCGGCATTCTTTACCTGGTTCCCAACACGCTGGGAACGACCGAGCTTCCCGCCGACACTGACGCATTGCATCCGCTGGAGTCCATCATCCCGCGCCAGGTGCAGGCCATCGCGGCGCGCCTGGATTATTTCGTGGCCGAGAACGCCAAGACCACACGCGCCTTCCTCAAGCTCCTGGGCAGCAGCACCGCACTGGCCAGGCCCATCCAGGAAATCCAGATCAGCGAACTGAACGTCAACACGCCTGCCGCCGCCCTGCCCGCCTTGCTGGCACCGCTGCTGGAAGGCCGCGACGGTGGACTGATCTCGGAAGCCGGTGTGCCGGCCGTGGCCGACCCCGGTGCCAACCTGGTGCGCCTGGCGCATCAGCATGGCATCCAGGTGCGGCCGCTGGTCGGGCCCTCGTCCCTGCTGCTGGCGGTGATGGCCAGCGGACTGAACGGCCAGAGCTTCGCCTTCAACGGCTACCTGCCCACCGACGCCGAGGCGCGCAGCAAGCGCATCCGCCAGCTGGAGGATCGTTCCCGCAAGGAGAAGCAGACCCAGCTGCTGATCGAAACGCCCTATCGCAACGGTGCCATGCTGGAGGCGCTGGCGCAGTCCTGCCAGCCCGGTACGCTGATCTGCGTGGCGACCGATCTTTCGCTGCCCACCGAGACGGTACGCACGCAGACCGCCGCACAATGGAAGGCGGCGCTGGCGGCCAACAAGGCGCCGGACTTCCACAAGAAGCCGACGGTGTTCCTGCTGCTGGCGGAATAAGCATCGCAAAAAAACAAAGGCCGGTTGCATCAGCAACCGGCCTTTTGCTTGGATGCTGCGGAGTCGCTCAGCGCAACTGCGACAACGGCGCTGACATCAAGGTCTTGGCAAAGCCCGCACCGAAGGCCACACCGAATTTCTTGAGCACGCGTTCGGAGAGATTCTCGGTCTGGGTGTAGTCCACCACATCCTCGGCCTTGATCACATCACGCGCCACGCTGTCGACCGTGCCATAGCCATCGGCCAGACCCAGTTCGACGGCCTTGGAGCCGGTCCACACCAGGCCCGAGAAGGTATCCGGGGTTTCCTTCAGGCGCGTGCCACGGCCCTGGCGCACCACTTCGATGAACTGCTGATGGATCTCCTGCAGCATCGATTGCGCGTATTCACGCTGCTTGGGGCTCTGCGGGCTGAAGGGATCGAGGAAGCTCTTGTTCTCGCCCGCCGTCAGCAGGCGGCGCTCCACGCCCAGCTTGTCCATCAGGCCGGTGAAGCCGAAGCCATCCATCAGCACGCCCACCGAACCGATCAGGCTGGCCTTGTTGACGTAGATCTTGTCGGCCGCCACGGCGATGTAATAGCCGCCGGAAGCGCACATCTCTTCCACCACCACGTAGATCGGCTTCTTGGGATAGGCCTTGCGCAGGCGGGTGATCTCGTCGTTGATCATGCCGGCCTGCACGGGGCTGCCGCCGGGGCTGTTGATCTTCAGGATCACGCCCACCGAGTCGCTGGCCGCAAAGGCTTTGTCGAGCGCCGGAATGACCACGCCGGCCGAGCCCTGCCCTTCGGATTCGATGGTGCCGCGAATCTCGACCAGGGCGGTATGGGTGCCCAGCGGTTCGCTCTCGATCTTGTTGTAGGTGAAGGCCATCCAGCCGCCCAGCACGATCACCACCAGGATGGCGATGCGGAAGAAGATGCCCCAGCGGCGGCGGGCGCGCTGTTCCTTGACGGCGAACAGGGCCAGCTTTTCCAGGACGTCGCGCTCCCAGCCGCTCTTCTTGTCCTCGCGCACGCTGGCGGGGATGGAAGAAGACGGTGCAGCAGGCGGCGGGGAGGCCGGGGAAGACGAGGAAGACTGAGGGGGGCGGTCTTGCGGGTTGTCAGATTCGTTGTTGCTCATAGGCTCACTCTGGGCAGCGCCATCGCGCTGCACTGGTTTTTTCCGCGAAGCTCATGCCTCGACGGGCTGGACGATGTCATCCGGACGCCAGAACACCTGGCCGTCGCGTTCCACCGCCATGATCTTACGCAAATGCGCACCGGTACAAGGTCCGCCTGCGCATTTTCCGGTATCGGGCGCATAAACCGCGCCATGTGTTGCGCACATGAGATACAGGCCGCTGGATTCAAAGAATTCGCCCTCGGCCCAATCCAGTTCAATGGGCACGTGGGCGCAGCGATTCAGATAGCCATAGACCATACCGCCATAGCGCACCACGAAGCCGGTGGTCTCATCCCCATGCACCTGCACCGGGAAGCGCTTGCCCAGACCGCCCTCCTGGAGGGCGGCTGAGGGGCAAATGAAGATTTCTTCAGGCGTCGTCATGGCAAGCCGCTTCAGGCGTGGTCATTGAGCCATTGATGCAGCTCGCGGATGGAGCGGGCTGAATAAAGAGGCGCCAAGGTCTGCAACTGCTGTGGCGGATGCGCGCCGAACTCCACCGCCACCCCCTTGGCTCCGGCGTTGATGGCCATCTGCAGGTCGTGGGTGGTGTCGCCGATCATGACGGTACGGTGCATGTCCTGGCCCAGTTCGCGGGTCAGTTCCTGCAGCATGGCCGGATGCGGCTTGGAGAAGGTTTCATCGGCGCAGCGCGTGGCATCGAACTTGGAGAGCAGGCCGGTACTGTTCATGGCCCGGTTCAGCCCCACCCGGCTCTTGCCGGTGGCCACGGCCAGGAAATAACCCTGCTGCGACAGGTCGGCCAGCATCTCGGGCACGCCCTCGAAGAGCGTGAGGTCCTTGTCCTGCCCGAGATAGTGATGGCGGTAGCGCTCCACGATGCGCGGATAGTACTTCGGGTCCACATCCGGAATGGCCGCCTGCATCGCATCCTGCAAGCCAAGGCCGATCACGTAGGAGGCCGCGCTCTTGTCAGGAATGGGCAGCCCCAGGTCGCGCGCGGCCGCCTGGATGCAGCGCACGATGGTCGAGGTGCTGTCCATCAGGGTGCCGTCCCAGTCGAAGACGATCAGGTCAAATTGCTTTCTTGCCATGTGCTGAGCTCTTTCCGCTGGCATGCTTCCGGATCGGTTGCCATTGTGGCAATTGCCAGATGAGCATGCGTTTCTGTTAATGCCGGGCAGAAAGTATCACATCCCGGCCGTCTGCGTGTATCCCTTCACTCTTCGGTTCCGGCCAGCATGTTGTGAGGCAGCAGGTCGCCCTCGGCACCGCCTTCGAGGCTGCGCAGGAAGCGCGCGCACTCCTCGGGCAGGCCGGCCTTGAGGGTGACGGTCTCGCCGCTTTCCGGATGGCGGAAACTGATGCGCCAGGCATGCAGGAACATGCGCTTGAAGGCCACCCGATTGCCATCGGCCTTCTGCAGCGACTTGTTGAGGGTGAAATCGCCGTACTTGTCATCGCCCACGATGGGGAAACCGCTGGACGACAGGTGCACCCGGATCTGATGGGTGCGGCCGGTCTTGAGTTCAGCTTCCAGCAGGGCAAATTCGCCGAACCGGCGCAAGAGCGAAAAGATGGTGTGCGAAGCCTGGCCATCGGCCTGCACCCGCACCCGGCGCTCGCCGTCCGGGGTGCTGTACTTGAAGAGCGGCAACTTCACGTGCTGGCGGGCATTCTTCCAGTCGCCCTGCACCAGCGTGAAATACCGCTTGTCGGTGGTGCCTTCGCGCATCTGGTCGTGCAGGTTGGTCAGGGCCGAACGCTTCTTGGCGATCAGCAGCACGCCCGAGGTGTCGCGGTCCAGGCGGTGCACCAGTTCCAGGAACTTGGCCTGCGGCCGCGCCGCACGCAGCTGTTCGATCACGCCATAGCTCACGCCCGAGCCGCCGTGCACGGCGACGCCGGCCGGCTTGTCGATGACCAGCATGTGGCTGTCTTCCAGCAGGATGCGGAATTCCGCGCCGGGGACCACCTGCTCTTGTTTCTCGGCAACTCGTATTGGCGGCACGCGCACCACGTCGCCTTCGGCCAGGCGATAGGTCTGGTCGATGCGGCCCTTGTTGACACGTACCTCGCCCGAACGCAGGACACGGTAGATATGGCTCTTGGGAACACCCTTGCAGATACGCAGCAGGAAATTGTCAATCCGCTGCCCGGCTTCTTCGTCGGAAATGGTCAGCAACTGCACCTGGGGAAGGTTCTGCGAGGCGGCTTCGCTCCGGGAGGCGGGCGCGGCTGCGGCGCTTTCAGAAGCCCCCCTAGAAAATCTCGCTAAGTCCTTCATTTTGAATATATAATCGTTCGACGCTGAACAAAAAATCAGCGTCAGTAGAATAAAAAGGAACATTCTACACAAGAGGAGACTTCGTCAGCCTCGCTCATTTGCAAAATAGACGGAGGGGGCCCCGAAAACCACGACGCGCGGCATCGCAGACGCAATAAAAGCGCTGCAACGGTTGACAATACAGCCGATCATGCCGCTTGCCTGGTCCACGTAAAGGCCTCGAAACGAGTACGCACCTTCCCTGCGCGATTCCAGTTTGCACCGCAGTTGCAATCGGACAGCGCGCCTGGAAGTGGAACAGAATTGTTTGGATCATCAGGATAAAAGTCTGGCAAGACTCGCATCCGGTGTTCCGGTTCAGGTCCGCAGCGCACAGCCCCCCGGCAAAGCAGTATCTTGCAGCGCAACCGGCGGCAGGCTCATCCGCCCGCCCCTCTTGCAGCGCATTGCCCGGGCCATGCCGCAGTCCTGGCCGAAGCATCGCGAAGCTTGCCGGTTGATGCAACAGAACCCGATCGCCGTCGCCAACCCATCACCATGTTACGTTTGGCTCCACAGACCAGCTTACCGTCCGCAGTTGCCTGCGCGACCGCCTATGGCGGAGCGCGCGGCGCGGATACGGTGCTGCCCGGCGTTCCCGTCTGCCGCATCCGCGCCCCCTTGTGCTGGAGCGCCCGCTAAGGCGCACTCACACAATCAAGGCAATTCCCTCCCCAATCACTTCGTTCTCGCGTACATCCCCTGTACTTTTGGCCCGCTACCACATACGGACGGGCCATTTGAAGGATCTTCGGATCCCGGAGTGAAAACATGAAACGTATGTTGTTCAACGCCACGCAGCAGGAAGAACTGCGCGTAGCGATCGTTGACGGTCAGAAACTGATCGACATCGACATCGAAACCACCGGACGCGAGCAGCGCAAGTCCAACATCTACAAGGGCGTCATCACCCGCATCGAGCCCTCGCTGGAAGCCTGCTTCGTCAACTACGGCGAAGAACGCCACGGCTTCCTGCCCTTCAAGGAAGTGGCCCGCACCTATTTCAAGGAAGGCATTGACGTCCGCAACGCCAGCATCAAGGAAGCGCTGCGCGAAGGCCAGGAAATCATCGTCCAGGTCGAGAAGGAAGAACGCGGCAACAAGGGCGCCGCCCTGACCTCGTTCATCTCCCTGGCCGGCCGCTACCTGGTGCTCATGCCCAACAACCCGCGCGGTGGCGGCGTGTCGCGCCGTGTCGAAGGCGAAGACCGCCAGGAACTGCGCGAAACCATGGACAAGCTGGACCTGCCCAATGGCATGTCCGTCATCGCCCGCACCGCCGGCATCGGCCGCAACGTCGATGAACTGCAGTGGGACCTGAACTACCTGATGCAACTCTGGCGCGCCATCGAAGGCGCCGGCCAGACCGGCTCGGGCGCCTTCCTGATCTACCAGGAATCGTCACTGGTCATCCGCGCCATCCGCGACTACTTCCAGCCCGACATCGGCGAAATCCTGATCGATACCGACGACATCCACGACCAGGCCCAGCAGTTCATGGCCCACGTGATGCCGGACATGGTCCATCGCGTCAAGCGCTACCGCGACGACGTGCCGCTGTTCTCGCGCTTCCAGATCGAACACCAGATCGAGACCGCCTACTCGCGTACGGTCCCGCTGCCTTCCGGCGGCGCCATCGTCATCGACCACACCGAAGCCCTGGTGTCGGTGGACGTGAACTCGGCGCGCGCCACCCGTGGCAGCGACATCGAGACCACCGCCTTCAACACCAACCTCGAAGCCGCCGATGAAGTGGCCCGCCAGTTGCGCCTGCGCGACCTGGGCGGCCTGATCGTGATCGACTTCATCGACATGGAGAACTCCAAGAACCAGCGCGAAGTGGAAGGCCGTCTGAAGGACGCCCTGCACCACGACCGCGCCCGCGTTCAGATGGGCAAGATCTCCCGTTTCGGCCTGATGGAACTGTCGCGCCAGCGCCTGCGTCCGTCGCTGTCCGAAGGCAGCCACGTGACCTGCCCGCGTTGCAACGGCACCGGCCACATCCGCGATACCGAATCCTCCGCCCTGCAGGTGCTGCGCATCATCCAGGAAGAGGCGATGAAGGAAAATTCAGCCGCCATCCACGTGCAAGCGCCGGTGGACGTAGCCGCCTTCCTGCTCAATGAAAAACGGGGCGAAATCCTGAAGATCGAGACGCGCCATCGCGTCACCGTCATCATGATCCCCAACAAGCACCTGGAAACCCCGCACTACAAGATGGAACGGATCAAGCACGACGATCCGCGCCTGGACGAGGGCCAAGCCAGCTACACCATGGCCGAGCAAGCCGATACCGACATCGGCTACAGCAAGCGCCAGAAGGAAGAAGAACGTCCGCGCCAGGAAGCCGTGGTCAAGGGCATCACCCCCGACCAGCCGGCCCCGATCGTCGAACGCAAGGCGCCGGAACCGGTGGCTGCCCCCGTGCCGCCGCCGACCCTGGCCCCGGAATCGGGTCTGCTGGGCAAGATCTTCGCCTTCTTCCGCAAGAAGCCGGTTGCTCCGGTGGAAGTGCCGGCCCCGGTCGAAGCCAAGGCTCCGGCCAAGCGCGAAGGCGATCGCAATGGCCGTGGCGGCGACCGCAATGGCCGCAACCGCAACCGTGGTGAACGCGGCGAGCGTGGCGATCGCGCCGAACGTGGTGAGCGCAATGCAGAGCAGCGCGCCGCTCGTGGTCCGGCCGCCGTCGAACTGAAGACCGGCGACGCTGCTGAAGCCAAGCAAGCACGTGCACCGCGTGGTCCGCGCGAACCGAAGGAAGGCCGCGAACCGCGTGAAGGCCGTGAGGTGCGCGAGGGCCGTGAGCCGCGCGAAGCCCGCGAAGGTCAGGAACCGAAGGAAGCCCGCCGCAACGAGCCGCGTGAAGCCCGTGAGCCCCGCGAACCGCGCGAAGGCCGTGAGCCGCGCGAGGGTCGTGAAGGCCGTGAACCGCGCCAGCCGCGTGAACCGCGCGCCCCGCGTGGCGAACGCAAGGACCCCAAGGCCGAGGAAGGTCTGCCGCTGGAAGCCGCTCTGGCTGCCGGTGCAGCCACCGCAGGCGTAGCGGTTGCTGCTGGTGCCGTGGCCCTGTCCAATGACGAGCAAGCCGCCCAGGTGGAAGCTGCACAAGTCGAAGGTTCCGAAGGCGCAGATGGCGTCGAAGGTGCGGAAGCTGCCGAAGGCGGCACCGAACCGCGTCGTCGCCGCCGCCGTGGTGGCCGCAACCGTCATCGTCGCGAACGTGATGAAAACGGCAACGTGATCGACAACGGCGAAGGTGAAGGATCGGAGCAATCCGAAGCCGCCGAAGGCGTCGACACCGTTGTCGTGGCCAGCGCCGCTGCTGCCAGCGTGAACGTCGAGACCGTCGCTGCCGACACTTCGGCGGCACCGGTGGAAGTGGCCCAAGCCGCTGTGGCGCAAGCTTCGTTCGCCGCCTCGCCGGTCCCGGAACAAGCCCCGGCTGAAGCTGCCGTGCACGTGGAAAGCGGTGTGAACTCGGTCGAAGCCGTCGCGGCTGCCGCTGCTGAAGCGACCCAGGCCGTGTTCTCGAACCAGCCGGCCATCGAACCGGCGGCCCCGTCGATCGATGCCAGCTTCGCCCCGACCCCGGCCTTCGAGCCGGTGCAGGCCCCCGTTGCTGCCCCGGCCGCATCGGAAGCCCCGGTCGAGGTGGTGCACGCTGCTGCTGCAGCCCCGGCCGTGCCGCAACAGATCAGCCTGTTGGACGCCGTCGAAGCCAGCCCGGCACCGGTGGCTGTCGAACCGGCTCCGGTGGTGGCTGAAGCCGCACCGGCGCCCGCTGCTGCCCCTGCCCCCGCAGTCGCGGCCAGCACCGGCAACGCTGCCCGTTCGGAGTCGCTGGAGCAGATGCTGTCGCAAGCCGGCCTGACCCTGGCCACCACGGACCCGGTCAAGCTGCGCGCTGCCCAGGAAGCCGCTGCTGCCTTCGTCCCGGCACCGCACGTGCCGCGCGAGCGCAAGCCGCTGCCGCCGCAGTCGACCGAACCGCTGGTGCAGGTCGAAACCCGCCGTTAAGAAGGATTCCGGCCACCCTGCCGCAGGGTGGCCCGGAGGCAGTCAATATCGGCAATGAACAAGGGAGCTTCGGCTCCCTTTTTCATGTCTATCGGTTTCCAAATGAAGCCTTTGCCTTCACCGCCCATCGGCAAACGACCTCCTATTTGGTGACAGTTGCCCGCTCGCCGTCACGATACAGTCACGGCAGGATACGATGGCGCTGCAAGCCAGATGCCAGCAGGCCCGCGCGGCGGGCGGCGGCAGGCGCGAGATGCAGTTGCACGCATACACTATATGCATGATTGTGCATCTGCGCGGCGGCCTCAGGCGTGCTATCGTTACACACCTTTTATCGTCAGATCGTATGAACAAGCGCGTCATCCCCATCGTCGATGTCCGGCAAGCCCCGATCGCCAGCGCGGCCGGCTTGTTGACGCCGGTTGCGGTCGAGCCGACCGGCTGGCTGGGCGACAGCCTGGGACGTCCGCTGCACGACCTGCGCATTTCGGTGACTGACCGCTGCAATTTCCGCTGTGTCTATTGCATGCCCAAGGATGTCTTCGACAAGCAATACCAGTTCCTCCCGCACTCTGACCTGCTGACCTTCGAAGAGCTGACCCGCGTGGCGGCCCAGTTCGTGGCGCATGGCGTGCGCAAGATCCGGCTGACCGGCGGCGAGCCGCTGCTGCGCAAGAACATCGAGACCCTGATCGCCATGCTGGCCGCCCTGCGCACCCCGGACGGCGAAGAAATCGACCTGACCCTCACCACCAACGGCACGCTGCTGAAGCAAAAGGCCCAGGCGCTCAAGGCGGCCGGGCTCAGGCGCGTGACGGTATCGCTGGATTCACTGGATGACGAGAGCTTCCGTCGCATGAACGACGTCGATTTCCCGGTGGCGCGCGTGCTGGAAGGCATCGAAGCGGCGCACGCCGCCGGTCTCGGCCCGATCAAGATCAACATGGTGGTCAAGAAGGGCGTCAACGACGACCAGATCCTGCCGATGGCGCGCTACTTCAAGGGCAGCCCGGCCATCCTGCGCTTCATCGAATACATGGACGTGGGCTCTTCCAACGGCTGGCGCATGGACGAAGTGCTGCCCTCGCGCGAAGTGGTCCGCCGCATCGCCGCCGAGATGCCATTGGAAGTGGCCGACCCCAACTACACCGGCGAGACCGCCGAGCGCTGGCGCTATGTGGATGGCAGCGGCGAGATCGGCGTGATCTCCAGCGTGACCCAGGCCTTCTGCCAGGACTGTTCACGCGCGCGCCTCTCTACCGAAGGCAAGGTCTACACCTGCCTCTTCGCCAGCGAAGGCCACGACCTGCGCAGCCTGGTGCGCAATGGCAGCAGCGATGCCGAGATTGCCGGTGCCATCGCCGCCCTCTGGGGCCAGCGCGGCGACCGTTATTCCGAGCTGCGCAGCGCCATGCAGGCGGCTCCGGCGCGCAAGGTCGAGATGTCCTACATCGGCGGCTGATCCGGTACGCCTGCCCTGCTCCGTCCTCTTCCGCATCATGTCTTCCCCCTCCACCGCCGCCAGCCACATCACCGGCCTGGTCCTCTCCGGTGGCCGTGGCACGCGCATGGGCGGCGTCGACAAGGGCCTGCAAGTCCTGCACGGCAAGCCGCTGGTGCAGCACGTGCTGGAACGCCTGGCACCGCAGGTCGGCACCTTGGCGATCAACGCCAACCGTTCCCAGCTGGAGTACGCCCGTTTCGGCTATCCGGTCTGGCATGACCTGCAGGGGGATTTCCCCGGCCCGCTGGCGGGTCTGCAATGCGGCCTGGCCCATTGCCACACGCCGCTGCTGGCCACTGCCCCGTGCGACTCGCCGCTGATCCCCTATGACCTGGTAGCGCACCTGTACGACGCCCTCACCGCCAGCGGCGCACAGGCCGCCATCGCGGTAACCGAGGGCGTACACGGGCGCCAGCGGCATCCTGTATGCTCGCTGCTTCAGACCAGTACGCGCGCTTCGCTGGACGCCTTCCTGGCCGCCGGCCAACGCAAGATGGACCGCTGGTTTGCCAGCCTTGATTGCGTCGAAGTGGATTTCCCCGACGAGCGCGCCTTCAGCAACATCAATACCGGGCTGGATTTGCAACAGCTCGAAGCAGAACAATGACCGAGACCCACACCGCCACACTCCACGACATCGTCAGCTGCATCAGCGGCTATGACCCCAACGCCATGACGGTGGCACGCGCGCAAGCCGTGATCCAGGAATTCATCACGCCCGTCGAGGCCGTGAAAAAGCTGGCCATCCGCAGCGCCCTTTCGCGCGTGCTGGCGCGCGACATCATCTCCCGCATCGACGTCCCGGCGCACGACAACTCGGCCATGGATGGCTATGCCCTGCGCGGCGAGGACGTGGCCGAGGGCCAGCAAGTGCGCCTGCAGATCATCGGCGCGGTACACGCGGGTGAACAATTCGCCGGCAGCGTCGGCCCCGGCCAGTGCGTGCGCATCATGACCGGCGCACCGATGCCCGACGGTTGCGACACCGTGATCCCGCAGGAACTGACCACCGACGTTGACGCGCAAGGCGTGACCCTGCCTGCCGGCCGCGTGCGTCCCGGCGACAATCGCCGCCTGCGTGGCGAAGACCTGGCCCTGGGCAGCGTGGCCCTGCCGCGCGGCCGCGTGCTGCGGCCCTCCGACATCGGCCTGCTGGCCTCGCTGGGCATTGCCGAAGTGCCGGTGCAGCGCCGTCTGCGCGTGGCCTTCTTCTCCACTGGCGACGAGTTGCGTTCGGTCGGCGAGCCGCTCGATGCTGGCTGCGTCTATGACTCCAATCGCTACACCCTGCACGGCATGCTCACGCGCCTCGGCTGCGAGATGCTGGACATGGGCGTGGTGCCGGACGATCCGGCCGCCCTCGAAGCGGCTTTCCGCAGCGCCTGCGAAGAGGCCGATGCCGTCATCACCTCGGGCGGCGTCTCCGTCGGTGCCGCCGATTACACCAAGCAGATCATGGCCAGCCTGGGCGAGATGACGTTCTGGAAGATCGCCATGCGCCCCGGCCGCCCGCTGGCCTTTGGCCGCATCCGCTCGCGCGGACGGGAGGCTTATCTGTTCGGTTTGCCGGGCAATCCGGTGGCGGTGCAGGTGAGTTTTTCCTTCTTCGTGCGCGATGCGCTGCTGCGCCTGGCCGGTGCCGAAGCCAATCCGCTGCCGCGCCTGCGGGTGAAGACGGCCACGGCCATTCGCAAGAAGGCCGGCCGCACCGAATACCAGCGCGGCATCCTGGCCCCGGACGAGAACGGTCACTGGCAAGTACGGCTGACCGGCATGCAGGGTTCGGGCATCCTGCGCTCGATGTCGGATGCCAACTGCATCATCGAACTGGAACACGAACGCGGTGAGGTGGCTGCCGGCGAAGAAGTGGCGGTTGTGCTGTTCGACGGCCTGGTGTGATGGTGGCTTTCAGGCGCAAATGAAGAAAAAGGGACGGCAAGCCGTCCCTTCTGTTTTCCAGCCGCTTGAGCCACCTCTGCAGGTGAAGGAAGAGGCAAATCAGACGCCCTCGGCATCCTCGCCCAAATCCAGCTCTCCGGTCCCCAGCAGCTTCTGCGCATTCTCCACCGGCAGTGCCTCCACCGACTTGAGCTTGCGCGTCATCTGGCGCGTGCGGGTCTCGGCCTGGTCGATGTTCTTGGCCGCGCGCTCCAGCGCCGTCTTGGTGGCGGCCAGCACTTCGCCGAACTTGCCGAACTCGGTCTTGACCGCGCCCAGCACCTGCCACACCTCCGACGAACGCTTTTCCAGTGCCAGCGTACGGAAACCCATCTGCAGGCTGTTGAGCAGCGCCGACAAGGTCGACGGACCCGCAATGGTGACCCGGCAGGTGCGCTGCAATTCATCCGACAAGCCGGGCCGGCGCATCACTTCCGCATACAGCCCTTCGGTCGGCAGGAAGAGGATGGCGAAGTCGGTCGTCAGCGGTGGCGACAGGTATTTCTCGGCAATGGTCTTGGCCTCGCCACGTACTGCCCGTTCCAGTTCGCGCCCGGCGGTGGCGACGCCGTCGGCATCGGCGCGCTCGGCGGCATCGACCAGGCGCTCGTACTGTTCCTTGGGGAATTTGGCATCGATGGGCATCCAGACCTGGCCAGCATCTTCCTTGGCACCCGGCAGCCGGATGGCGAATTCCACCCGCTCGCCGCTGGCCGGGACGGTCTCCACGTTCTTGGCGTACTGGTCGGGGGTGAGCATCTGCTCCAGCAGGATCTCCAGCTGCACTTCGCCCCAGGTGCCGCGCGTCTTGACGTTGGTCAGCACGCGCTTCAAGTCGCCCACGCCGGTGGCCAGCTGCTGCATTTCGCCCAGGCCCTGGTGTACCTTGTCCAGCCGGTCCGAGACCAGCTTGAAGGATTCACCCAGTCTCTGTTCCAGCGTGGCATGCAGTTTTTCGTCCACGGTCTTGCGCATCTCTTCCAGTTTTTGCGCGTTGTCGTTCTGCAGGTCCTTGATCTTGGCTTCCAGCGTGGCGCGCACCTCGGCCATGCGTTGGGCGTTGGATTCGGTCAGCGCCGACAATTGCTGATTCAGCGTATCGCCGAAACGCTTGAGCGAGACCGCCTGTTCTTCGCGGTTCACCTGGGCCTGCAGCGTGATGGACTGGCGCATGCTTTCCAGTTGCTGGGTATTGCTTTCGTTGAGCTTGACCAGTTGCTGCGCAAAACCGTCGATCTGCTGGTTCTGCAAACCGGCCACGCTCGTCAGTTGCGTAGCCAGCGTCTGCTGCAGATGGGCAAAGTTCGCGCCCAGTTCCTGGCGCGTGTTCTGGGCACTGGCCTGCACCTGGCTGCGCAGCTCGCGCTCGATGCGCTCGCCGGTTTCCTGCTGGTGGCGTTGCAGGTCCTGCTTGACCTGCAGCAGCGCGTCTTCGATCACCAGCGCGGTGTCGTCCTCCTGCCGCTGGCTACCGCGCAGCAGGATCAGCACTTGCAGCACGACGCCGACCACGACCAGGCCGGTGAGGATCATTTCAAAAAGGGACATGGGACCTATCCAGTGCGAATTACTCGGGCTTGTTGCGCATCCAGTCGGCGGTCTGGTAGAGCGCAGCCAGCAGGCGCTTCATCAGGTCTTCCGGCAGGCCGACGTCCTGCATGGCCCAGGTCATGCAGCGCAGCCACTGGTCGCGCTCGGAGATGCCGATGGGGAAAGGCAGGTGACGCGCCCGCAGGCGCGGATGGCCGAATTTTTCCATGTACAGGCTGGGACCGCCGGTCCAGCCGGAGAGAAACATGTAGGTTTTTTCGCGCGAACCGTCCAGCGAAGGCGGATGCAGCGCACGGATGCCGGCGAACTCCGGCTCCAGGTCCATCAGGTCATAGAAACGGTCGACCATCTCGCGCAGTTTCTCTGCGCCGCCAATGAGTTCGAACGTGGTCGGTTGGTTGGGATCTTCGATTTGCATAAGACCGCCATGATACCGCAGCCGGCCGCCCGCGTCGGGCCGGTCCGGCTGCCAATGCCAGCCTTGCTTGATCTGTATCGGATCAGGCCTCGCGCAAGGTCTGCAGCGGCGGACGGCGCAGCACGTGGCGCAATCCGGCCCAGCCGCCCAGGGCCGAGCAAGCCGCGCCCAGCCCCATGCCCGCCACCCACACCAGCGGGCTGAAACTCCAGTCGAAATTGAAGACGTAATGCGCCAGCGCCCAGCCGATGCCGGCCGCCCCGCTGGCCGCCAGCAACCCGGCCAGCGAACCCACCAGCAGCACCTCGATGCGCTGGGCGCGGGAGAGCTCTTGGCGAGTCGCACCAAGGGCTCGCAACAGGCCAGCTTCCCGTACACGTTCATCCTGGGACCCTGCCAGTGCAGCGTACAGTACCAGTACACCTGAACACAAAGTGAACAGGAACAGGAACTCTACAGCTGCAATCACTTGACCGACCACTTCCTGAATCTGTGCCAGTACACTTCCTATATCCACAACGGTCAGATTGGGGAAGTCACGCGCCAGCGTGTTGCCCAAGGCCTCCTGCTGCGGCGTCAGGTGTACCGCCGTGATCCAGCTTTGCGGCGTATCGCGCATGAGCGTCGGGTTGATGATGACGAAGAAATTCACCCGCAGCGATCCCCACTCCAGCTTGCGCAGGCTGGTCACGGGGGCTTCCACCAGTTGACCGGCGATGTCGAATTGCAGCTTGTCGCCCAGCTTGATGCCCAAGGTCTGCGCCAGCCCGCGTTCCACCGAGGCTTCCGGGCGGCTGTCGTCGTACCAGCGGCCGCCCACGATGCCGTTGCCGGGCGGGATGTCGCGCATGGTCGAGAGATTGAATTCGCGGTCCACCAGGCGCTTGGCGCGGTCTTCCTGATAGTCCGACGGATTGACGGCGCGCCCGTTGATCTGCACCAGGCGTCCGCGAATCATCGGATACAGCGCCGCATCCTGCACCCCGCCCTGGCGCAGCGCCAGTTGTACGGCCTCACGCTGGTCCGGCTGGATGTTGATGATGAAGCGGTTGGGCGCATCGGCCGGCGTGGCTTGCCGCCACGCTCCGACCAGATCGCCACGGATCACGGTCAGCAGCAGCAGCGCCATCAGGCCCAGGCCCAAGGCCACCACCTGCATCACGGCCGCCGCCGGACGGCGTTGCAGGCCATCGATGGCGAAGCGCCAGCTCTGGCGATCCACCAGCCCGCGCAGCGAACGCAGCGCACGCAGGCACAGCCAGGCCACCAGCGCGAAGAGACCGAAGCCGCCGAGGAAACCGGCGATGGTCAGCAGCCCCAGCTTGAGATCGCCCGCCTGCCACAGCAGCAATCCGGAAAACACCAGCGTGCCCAGCACATAGGTCCCGACCGTCAGCGCCTGCGGTGCGCCCTGGTCGCGCCGGATCACGCGGTTATGCGGCACGTTGCGCAATTGCAGGATGGGCGGCAAGGCAAACCCGACCAGCAGCAGCAGACCGGTGGCCACGCCTTGCAGCGCCGGTGCCCAGCCCGGTGGCGGCAAGGCGGTCGGCAGGAAGTTGCCCAGCCATTGCAGCAGCGCAAAGTGGGCGGCAAAGCCGACCAGCATGCCGATGAAGCTGGCGGCGAGCCCGATGAGAATGAATTCGGTGAGATAGAGCGAGGTCACCTGCGCCTGCGTCATGCCGAAACAGCGCAGCATGGCGCAGGCATCCAGATGGCGCAGCATGAAGCGGCGCGCCGCCATGGCCACGGCGAGCGCGGCCAGCATGGCCGACAGCAGCCCGACCAGCGACAGGAATTGTTCGGCGCGGTCCAGCGTGGCGCGCATTTCCGGGCGGCCGTTTTCCAGCGACTCCAGACGCACGCCGCGCAGCTTGTCGGCGTCGATCTGGCGTTCGATCTGCTGCTGATAGCGCTGCACGGCCTCGGGCGGGCCGGCGATCAACAGGCGGTAGGTCACGCGCGAACCGACCTGCACCAGATGCGTGGCGGCCAGGTCGGCCTCATTGAGCATCACGCGCGGCGCGAAGTTGACGAAGGCGCTGCCGCGATCCGGTTCGATCGCGATGACGGCGGCGATCTTCAGCGCCAGATCACCCAGCCTGAGGGTATCGCCGACCTTCACGTCGAGCTGAGACAGGATCTGCGGATCCACCCAGATGGTCCCCGGCTGCGGAATGCCGTTGGCAGGCCGGTCGCGGCCATCGCTGCCCTGCAGCCGCAACTGGCCGCGCAAGGGATAGCCCGCCGTGACGGCCTTGATGGACGAGAGTACCGAGCGGGCCGCATCCCCCTCCCCGGCTTGCGCCATGCTGGGGAAGACCTGGGTCTGCGCCTGCTGCAAGTTTTGCGTCGCGGCCTGCTGCAGCCATTGCGGCGACAGCGGCTGGTCGGCCGCCACCAGGAGATCGGCCCCCAGCAACTGGTGCGCATCGCGCGTCATGCCGGCGCGCATGCGGTCGACGAAGAAACCGACCGAGGACAGTGCCGCCACCGCCACGATCAAGGCGATCAGCAGGAAACGGAGTTCACCGGTGCGCCAGTCGCGCAGGGTCATGCGCAATGCTTGTTGGAACATGCAGGGCCAGTCGTAAAGGAGTCAGGGATCAGGGATCAGAAAAAACGGCAAGCCAGGTTCAGCGCAGCCACACCGCCACCACGCCCACCGCCAGCAGCACGCTGAAGGCACCCAGCATGCGCAGGCGGCGGCGCATGGCATCCATGGTGGCGACCAGTTGCGCATTCTGCTCGGCCAGAGTGTTGATCAACTGGCTGGCTTCGAGCTGCTCGGCTTCCAGCTGGACGATACGCTGGGCCAGCTGGCCGACGTCGCCGGTGACCGGCGCGGGCGGCGCGGCATCGACTGCGGTCTTGGCCTTGCGGGTGCGCGACCACAGGTCGCGCGCGCCCTTGACGATGCCGGGGGTGGCCTGGACCACGTCGCCCCAGGGAATCAGTTTGATGGCGGACAGCCAGCTCAATCCCATCTGCGCTACTCCTGAAAAAGATTTCGATAAGGAAAATCAGATACGGCTTGTTGCAATTTCGTTGCAGAAACGGGCGAACCGGCCTGCTCTGTCTTCTTCTAAGACAGGCAAAATGTCATTTTATCCCGACAAGTTGCAAGCCTTCCGCAGGTCGCCAGAATGACCTTGCCAACCGGAAGCATTGCAGCCTCGTCCCCTGAGAAACCGGAGTCCAGTCCCATGAAAGCCCCCCTGTCCCTGCTGGCAGCCGCCCTGCTGCTGTGTGCCGGCAGTGCCTTCGCTGCCGATTGCACCAAGGCCGCCACCCAGGCCGAGATGAATGCCTGCGCCTCACAGACCCTGACCCAGAACGATGCCGATCTCAACGCCACCTACATGGCCTATCGCGACAAGCTCAACAAGGCGAAACAGAACCAGTTGCGCGAAGTGCAGCTGGCCTGGCTGAAGTATCGCGACCTGTCCTGCCGCTTTGAGAGCTCGGCCAGCGCCGGCGGGTCTGCAGCTTCACTTGCGCTGCAAACCTGCCTGGCCGACAAGACCCGCCAGCGTGCGGACGAACTGAAGAATCTTGCAGGCTGCCAGGAAGGCGATCTCAACTGCGTGCGCTAGTCAGAACATTATCTTTCATGCTGTAATGCTCGCGTCTGAAGAATCAGACGCGATCAGACCCACGAATCCACTTTGCCCCAGGGAGTCTCTCATGAAAAAAATGCTCTTCGCCATGACCTCGTTCGCACTGGCCGCCCCGCTGCTGCTGGGTTCCCCCGCCATGGCGCAGAATGCGCAGCAGGACAAGATGAAGCAATGCAACGCCGACGCCGCCGGCAAGAAAGGCGATGAACGCAAAGCCTTCATGTCCTCCTGCCTGAAGAAGGAACAGCCCAAGCCGGCCACCCAGCAGGACAAGATGAAGCAATGTAACGCCGACGCTGCCGGCAAGAAGGGCGACGAGCGCAAAGCCTTCATGTCATCCTGCCTGAAGAAGGACAAGTAATTTTCCTTCACGTCCCCGCCAACCCGGCCGGGACGCCCAACAAAAAACCCGCAAGCTGCCTTGCGGGTTTTTTGTTGTCTGCGCGCGGGCCAGAGCCTGTTCAGTGCTGCGTGCGCTTGAAGAAGAACAGCCCGGCCCCCACCAGCATCAGCACGCCACCGAAGAAACGGTTCTGCGCCTTGATCGCCTTCTGGCTGCGGAAGAAGCGTTGCAGGCGGCTGGCCGCAAAGGCGTAGCCGTGCATCACCACAAGGTCCACCGCCACCATGGTCACGGCCAGCACCAGCAGCTGCAGCCACAGCGGCCGTTCGTGATCGATGAATTGCGGCAGCACCGCCACCATGAAGACGATGCCCTTGGGGTTGGTGGCATTGGTGAGGAAGCCCGTCATGCAACGCTGCCACCAGTGCTGGCCACGCTGGGCGCGTGCCACGGCGTTGGCGTTGTCGAGGGCTTCGCCTTCCTGCTCCGAAGGCACGCGGGCGCGCCATTGCGAGAAGCCCAGGTAGATCAGGTACAGGGCACCGGCGATCTTGACCACGTTGAAGGCGGTTTCGGAGGCCACCAGCAGCGAACCCACACCGGCTCCGGCGATGATGAGGACCACCACCAGCGCGATTTCCAGGCCCAGGATGGTAGCCGTGGTACGGCGCAGGCCGTAATTGAGGCCGTGGCTCATGGAGAGCACCGCGCCCGATCCGGGCGAGATGGCGATGACACAGGCGGCGAGGAAAAATGCAAACCAGGTTTGATAGGCCATGAGAAAACTCGATGAGGCAACAGGAAAGAAGAAACGGCAAGACCACCGGCAAGGCACGCAGTGCAGCGGAGAAGCCGGGAAACAGCGCTGCAACAAGGCTGCACCAACGTGTTGACCATTATAAGCAAAGCAGCAACGAATGCTTACAAATACACGATGAATTGAAACACTTTCGCGTCGTCTTTCACGTCGGCGGCTCGTTATAGGAAGCAAGGCGACACGACATGATGAAGCGATTACGCAAAATCAAGCGCCGAGCGTAACAACCACTTTCTAAAGGAAATTGCCATGAAAACCAAATCCGTCATCGTCGCTTCCCTGCTGACCGCACTGGCCCTGCCGGTGTTCGCACAGACCGGCAGCGCTGCGCCGGCCGCGCCAGCAGCAGCCACGGCCAAGGCGGAAGCCGGCAAGACCGACACCGCGCCCAAGGCCAAGACCACCCATCACGCCAAGCACAAGAAGTCCGAAAAGGCGGAAAAGGCGGAAAAGGCAGAGAAGAAGGCTGACGCCAAGAGCGAAGCCAAGGCCGACACCAAGGCCGCTACCGATACAGCGACCAAGACCAAGTAAGACCGTACCGGGCCAGTCCCGGTACAGATAGCAGATACATGGCAGTAACGTAGCAGACACGCAGCACACACCGTACGCACCGTACTACTGACGCAATCAGACACTTGTCTCTGAAAGGACATCACCATGAATACCAAGACCATCATCGTTGCTTCCCTGCTGTCGGCCCTGACCCTGCCGGTGTTCGCCCAGACCGGCGCAGCCGCCGCTCCTGCCGCCCCGGCTGCCACCACCGCCGCCCCGGCCAAGGCGGAAGCCGCCAAGACCGAGACCGCACCGAAGGCCAAGGCCACGCATCACGCCAAGCACAAGAAGTCCGAAAAATCGGAGAAGAAGGCCGATACCAAGACTGAAGCCAAGGCTGAAAAGAAGGATGCCGGCACTGCGGACACCAAGACGGCCGCCACCGACACCGCTGCCAAGACCAAGTAATCCAGGCAAGACCGTACCGGGCCAGCGCCCGGTACACGTAGCAAACACGTAGCAAACACATAGCAGACACACAGCACACACCGTGCACACAGTACTACTGACACTGACCAGACACTAGTCGTTGAAAGGACATCACCATGAAGACCAAGACCATCATCGTTGCTTCCCTGCTGTCGGCCCTGACCCTGCCGGTGTTCGCCCAGACCGGCGCCGCTGCCGCCCCGGCTGCTCCGGCCAAGGCTGAAGCCGCCAAGACCGAGACCGCGCCGAAGGCCAAGGCGGAACATCACGCCAAGCACAAGAAGTCGGAAAAGAAGGCGGAAGGCAAGACCGAGAAGAAGGCCGCTGCCGGCACTGAAGCCAAGCCGGCCGCTGACGCCGCCGCCAAGTAAGGCGTCCGCAAGGAGCAGCACCCCGGGCATCGGATCCGTCTGAGGCCCGGACATGTCAGGGATGACAGGGATATCGCCCCCGCACCGTCAGGTCCGGGGGCGATATTTTTTATATCATTTAAATGGTTTGCTTCGCTTCGGCTGTCCACTCACGCCGACACGCCCGATGCAGATCAATCCTGCTGCCACCGCAGGGCAATGCGTTCCCCCGCCGCCGCAAAATGCGCGCAGTCCATGCCTACGCCCGCCGCGAACAGCAGATCCTCACCCGTCCACACCAGCGGCAGATAAGGCCGCTCCCACGCAGGGACATCAGCGCTCTGGTACTGCTGCTTGAGGCTGCGCGCCGGACGATTCTGCGCCAGCTTGATGCGTTCTCCCCCGCTGCGTCCACACACCAGCAGCGATTGCGCACGCAGCCAAGCGGCATCGAAACCAGGCCGCGCATCGCCAGCGGGAATGGGCTCGAACTGCAGGGTGCCGTGGAAGACCGGCACGTGGATCTGCGCCTGCCCGTTCCAGCGCAGCGACAGTGACGCGTCCTCATCGGGCAGGCGGCGGCGCGGCGCCAGGAAGACGCGCTCGCGGTAGCGATGGACTTCGCCGTCAGGATGGGAGACGCACAGCTGCGCTTCCACATCGGCCTCCAGCAGTTGGGTGCGCATCTCCTGCATCCACGCCGATGACGGCATGCGCATGCCGCGCAGTCCGAACCAGTGACGCATCAGGTTCAGGAAGCGCTGCTCGCTCAGGGCACGCAGCGCGGGCATGCGCAGATGATCGTCTTCACGGCATTGCGCCAGATCCTGTTCGGCCACTTCGCGCAGCAGTTCCTGCGCGCCCTGTGCGTGTCCGGCCGCGCGCGCCAGGCGCTGCTGGTAGCCGGGGAAGACCTGGCCCAATGCCGGCATCACCTGATGACGCAAGGCGTTGCGGGTGTAGCGCGGATCGCTGTTGGATTCATCCTCGATCCAGGCGAGCGACCAGGCGCGTGCGCCCTCTTCCAGCTGGGCGCGCGGGATGGCCAGGAAAGGCCGTGCGATCAACGTGTCCGCATCGCCAAGCAAACCGGGCGCGGCATTGCATTGATCCATGCCGGACAGGCCCGCCAGCCCGCTGCCGCGCAGCAGTTGCAGCAGCACCGTTTCGGCCTGGTCGTCGAGATGATGGGCCGTCAGCAGCAGGCGCGCACCATGGGCGCGGCACAGCCGCCCCAGTGCGGCATAACGCGCCAGCCGTGCTGCTTCTTCCACACCGCTGTCGGCCACCCGTTCCAGTTGCACGCGCTCGTGCGCGCAGGTGATGCCGCGCTGCGCACATGCCTGCTCGGCATGCGCCAGCCAGGCATCCGCATTGGGCGAGAGTCCATGATGCACATGCAGGGCCACCACGCGCCCGCCGGTTTCACGCTGCCACTGCGCGGCCGCTTCCAGCAGCACCGTGGAATCGAGCCCACCGCTGAAGGCCAGGGCCAGCGTGTCCTGCGCGGGTTCGAAACCGGTCGCGGCCAGCGTTGCATGCAATGCCTGCAACAGCTTGCCGGTGATCTTGCCGGAGGAAGGAGAAGAAGATGAATGATCGGACATGAGAAACCGGCACCTGAAAAGACAAACGCCAGCGAAGCAATCGCTGGCGTCCGGGAAGAAGAAAATGCGAACCGAAAGTTATTCGGCCGAATTCAATTCCTTGAACTTGCCATAAGCCATCAGCTTTTCGTGACGCGCAGCCAGCAGGTCCTTGGTCTTCATGCCCTGGAACTGGCGCAGCGAATCCGACAGTGCGCGCTTGAGCAAACCGGCCATCTGCTTGGGATCGCGATGGGCGCCACCCAGCGGTTCGTTGACGATCTTGTCGATCAGGCCGATGGCCTTGAGGCGATGAGCGGTCAGGCCCAGCGCTTCAGCCGCATCCGCGGCGCGGTCGGCGGTCTTCCACAGGATGGAAGCGCAGCCTTCCGGCGAGATCACCGAGTAGGTCGCATATTGCAGCATCAGCACCGAATCACCCACGGCGATGGCCAGCGCGCCGCCAGAACCGCCTTCACCGATGATGGTGGCGATCAGCGGCACCTTCAGTTCGGCCATCACGTACAGGTTGTGGCCGATGGCTTCGGACTGGCCGCGCTCTTCGGCATCGATGCCGGGGAATGCGCCCGGGGTATCGACAAAGGTAAAAATCGGTAAACCAAACTTCTCGGCCACCTTCATCAGGCGCATCGCCTTGCGATAGCCTTCCGGCTTGGGCATGCCGAAGTTGCGCATGGCGCGTTCCTTGGTGTCGCGCCCCTTCTGGTGGCCGATCACCATGCACGCCTGGCCGTTGAAACGGGCCAGGCCGCCGACGATGGACTGGTCGTCCGCAAAGGTGCGGTCGCCGTGCAGTTCGTGGAAATCAGTGAAGATCTCGCGCACATAGTCCATGGTGTAGGGACGCTGCGGATGGCGCGCAATCTGCGAGACCTGCCAGGGCGTGAGCTTGGCGTAGATGTCCTTGGTCAGCTGCTGGCTCTTCTTGACCAGGCGCTCGATCTCTTCGGAGATGTCGACGGCCGAGTCATCCTGTACAAAACGCAACTCTTCAATCTTGGCATCCAGCTCGGCGATGGCCTGCTCGAAGCCCAGAAAAGTCGTTGTCGATTTACTCATTGTGTTCCTTTTTCAACAAGTCCGATGATGTGGCGAGAATCGCTGACAATGCCGGCCCGGTGCGGGTTGCGGCGCGATGATCCCCGGTTGCATCGGTTTGCCTTCAAATCTTGGGAGGTGCGGAGTATACACCAGCACGGCCCCGGCGCAGCAGCGCCGGACGCACCCTCTTCCTCTTGGATCAATAATCGGACGGCAGCGGATCCAGGCTGCGCCACAGGTACCAGGTCGCCACGGTGCGCCACGGTTCCCAGTTCGCGGCGACTTCCCGCGCATCGCTGCGCGAGACGGGCTCGCCCGAGAAATAGCTGATGCTGATGCCCTTGAGCAATCCCAGGTCGTCCAGCGGCAGCACGTTCGGGCGCAGCAGATTAAATATCAAAAACATCTCGGCTGTCCAGCGGCCAATCCCGCGGATCTGGATCATCTCGGCAATGACGGCTTCGTCTTCCATCTCCGCCCATTTGTCGGGATGTACCGTCTTGGCCTTGAAGTGGGCCGCCAGATCGAGGATGTATTCGGCCTTGCGCTTGGACAGGCCGCACGCCGCCAGCCCTTCCGGACCGGTGCGCATCACCTGGCCCGGCGTGCAACGCGGACAGGCTTCCAGGAAGCGCTGCCAGACCGCATTGGCGGCCTTGGTCGAGATTTGCTGGCCGATCACCGAACGCGCCAGCGTAGTGAAGGCGTCGCCGCGCACCGTCAGTTGCAGATCCCCGAACTGCGGGATGATCTTGCGCATGATGCGGTCACGCTTCATCAGCTCGGCCTTGGCCTCTTCCCAGTAGGCCGGCACGATCAGGCTGGGATCGGCCTCGCTGGCTTTTCGGTTGGTATTCAAATCAAGCTCTCCGCCACTCGGTCAGGCCGCCCGGTTTGTCTTCCAGAATGATGCCGGCTGCAGTCAGCTCGGCACGCAGGCGGTCGGCTTCAGCGAAGTTCTTGCCCGCCTTGGCCGCCTTGCGCGCTTCGATCAAGGCTTCGATCTCGGCTTCGCCCAGACCGTCTGCCGCTGCCACGCCGCCCTTGAGGTACTCGGCCGGCTCGCGCTGCAGCAGGCCGAGGATACCGGCCAGCGCCTTCAACTGGCGCGCCTGCGCCGGCGAACGGTCACGGTTGACCTCATTGGCCAGTTCGAACAGCACCGAGATCGCGACCGGCGTGTTGAAGTCATCGTTCAGGGCCTCTGTGAACCTTTGTGCATGCACTTCATCGGCCACCAGGGTCCCGGCTTCCGGCGGCACATCCTTCAAGGCCGTGTACAGGCGGGTGAGCGCCTGGCGGGCATCGTCCAGATGCGCGTCCGAGTAGTTCAGCGGGCTGCGGTAGTGGGCGCGCAAGATGAAGAAACGCAACACTTCCGGGTCGTACTTCTTGAGCACGTCGCGAATCGTAAAGAAGTTGCCCAGGGACTTGGACATCTTCTCGTTGTCGATGCGCACGAAGCCGTTGTGCATCCAGTAATTCACGAAGGTGTGCTGGTGCGCGCCTTCGGACTGGGCGAGTTCATTTTCATGGTGCGGGAACTGAAGATCCTGGCCACCGCCGTGGATATCGAAATGGTCGCCCAGCAGGTCGCTGGACATGGCCGAGCACTCGATGTGCCAGCCCGGACGGCCGCAGCCCCAGGGCGAATCCCACTTGGCTTCGTCCGGCTCGCTGGGCTTGGCCGCCTTCCAGAGCACGAAGTCCAGCGGATCGCGCTTGCCGGTGTTCACATCCACCCGCTCGCCGGCGCGCAGGTCGTCCAGCGACTTGCCGGAGAGCTTGCCGTAGCCGGGGAAATCGCGCACGGAGTAATTGACGTCGCCATCGCTGGCCTTGTAGGCCAGGCCGTTCTTTTCCAGCTTGCCGATCAGGTCCAGCATCTTGGGCACGTACCTGGTCGCACGCGGTTCATGATCGGGACGCTGCACGCCCAGGGCGGCGGCATCCTCGTTCATGGCATCGATGAAGCGATTGGTCAGTTGGGCGATGGTCTCGCCGTTCTCGGCGGCACGATGGATGATCTTGTCGTCGATGTCGGTGATGTTGCGCACATAGGTCACGGCGTAGCCGGAGGCGCGCAGCCAGCGCTGCACCATGTCGAACACCACCAGCACGCGTGCATGGCCGATATGGCAATAGTCATACACGGTCATGCCGCACACGTACAAGCGCACCTTGCCGGGTTCGATCGGGGTAAAGGTCTGCTTATCACGCGCCAGCGTGTTGTAAATCTTGAGCTCGCTCATGGGATGGGAATTCTGGGGTTGGCGTAGCCGCTGTGGGCGACGGGTTCATGCACTACCTGGGGCCGGCACCGTGATGAAGCATGGCGCTGGCAGGCCCCTGCCTGGGTTTCATTGTTCTAGCAGCAGTTGCAACATGAACGGGTCACGGTAGCCAAACCTCTTTTTGTCTTACTTGTTTGATATAAAATGCCAGCTTTCTTCGAATTTCTTCGAGTATAGCATCGATAAAACCATGGCCCCAGAATCACAAGAACAGACATCCATTCATGGTTTGCGCGGTTTGATCAGCAAGACTGCCCACAAGACGGCAGTGTTGTCCAGCCTGGTGGCTGCCCTGTTCGGGGTACCCGCCACGCTTGCGCATGCCAGCGAAATGTCTGACATCAACAAGCTGATGCGGGCCGGACAGTATGCCGATGCACTGACCAAGACCGATGCCGTGCTGGCGAAACACCCGCGCGATGCGCAACTGCGTTTCACGAAAGGGCTGATCTTAGCAGAACAAAACCGTTCTGCCGAGGCCATCGCGGTGTTCAGCAAGCTGACCGAAGACTTCCCCGACCTGCCCGAGCCGTACAACAACCTGGCCGTGCTGTATGCGGCCGACGGCCAGTACGACAAGGCGCGCGCGGCGCTGGACATGGCCATGCGCACCAATCCGACCTATGCCACGGCACTGGAAAACCTGGGCGACGTCTATGCCAAGCTGGCCAGCCAGGCTTATGACAAGGCGTTGCAGATCGATCCGGGTGCCAACGTGCCGCAGCCCAAGCTGACCTTGCTACGCTCGCTCAACGGCAACACCACCGGTGGCACGGTGCCGCGCCTGGCGTCGGCCGCAGCGGCCCAGCGCGACGCCAAGGCCAAGGCCGAAGCCGCCGCCGCCGAACAGCAGGAACGCAATCGCGCCCTGGCGGCCGAGAAACTGGCGCAGCAGGCAGCCGCCGACAAGGCCGAAGCGGAGAAGACAGCCATCTCCAAGGCCACCAGCGAGAAGGAAAAGGCTGCAGCCGACAAGGCGGCCGCCGAGAAAGCCGCTGCCGACAAGGCCGCCGCAGACAAGGCCACCGCCGAGAAGGCCGCAGCAGACCGGGCCGCCGCCGACCGCGCCAAGGCCGAGAAGGCCCGTGCCGATCAGCTGGCCGCCGAACAGGCGCGCGCCCAGAAGGCCGCCGCCGACAAGGCTGCCGCCGAGCTGAAGCAGAAGGAACTGCAGGCGCAGAAGGACAAGGAGCAAGCCGACAAGCTGGCCCGCGAACAAGCCGCCCGCGCCGAGAAGGACAAGGCCGCCCAGGCTGCCGCCGAGAAGGCACAAGCCGACAAGCTGGCTGCGGCCGAGAAGGCCAAGGCGGAGAAACTGGCTGCGGCCGAGAAGGCCAAGGCGGAGAAACTGGCTGCGGCCGAGAAGGCCAAGGCGGAGAAACTGGCCGCGGCCGAAAAGGCCAAGGCCGAGAAACTGGCCGCTGCCGAAAAGGCCAAGGCCGACAAGGCCCGTGCCGACAAGGAAAAGGCCAAGGCCGAGGCCAGCGCCGAACAGGACAAGGCGGTCGTGCTGGCAGCATTGAATGGCTGGGCCAAGGCCTGGAGCGACAAGGACGTGCGCAGCTACCTGGGCCATTACGCCAGCGACTTCGAGACGCCCCGTGGCGCGTCCCGCAAGGAATGGGCCGAAGAGCGCCGCGCCCGCATCGAGGACAAGGGCCGCATCAGTGTCAAGGTCAGCAATGCCACGGTGAGCATCAATGGCAACATCGCGACCGTGCGCTATCGCCAGATATATAATTCGGATCGGCTGACGGTGGACAGCCGCAAGACCCTGATCTTCGTCAAACAGGGCAATCGATGGCTGATCAAACAGGAACGATCGGGAGGGTAATTGGTGGCTAGCGCTTTGCAAGGGCGTCCCGCGCGCATGCTGGGACGCCTGCTGATGTTGTGCCTGGCGGGTCTGCCTGCGATGGGCAGCGAGGCATCCTCTTCTTCCATTCCGCCGCAAGGCAATACGGCCGGCGCACCCGCTGCCAAGCCGGATCCGGAAGCCCTGCTCATTGATATCTACAAGGACCTCGGTGCCAACCGCCTGCGCGAAGCCCAGGCCAAGGCCGACGCCCTGGTGGCGGCCTATCCGACCTTCCGCCTGGGCCACCTGGTGCGCGGCGACCTGCTGCTGATGCATGCCCGGCCGGTGCGCAACTTCGGCGCGATGGCCGATGGTCCCGGCGACAAGCTCAAGGAATTGCGCGACGAAGCCATGGTGCGCATCCGTTCCCTGCAGGAAAAACCGGACCCCAAGCTGATCCCCAAGGCCGTGCTGCAAGTCGGCGAGGACCAGAAGAACGTGCTGGTGGTCGACACCACGCGCTCGCGCCTGTACGTCTACGAGAACCAGGGCGGCGAGCTGAAATACATGACCGACTACTACGTCTCGCAAGGCCGCTTCGGTGCCAACAAGACCAAGTCGGGCGACCAGCGCACGCCCATCGGCGTGTATTACGTCAACAACCGCATCCCTGGCCCCAAGCTGCCCGATTTCTATGGCACCGGCGCGCTGCCGCTGTCCTATCCCAATGAGTGGGACAAGCGCAATGGCCGCAGCGGCTACGGTATCTGGCTGCACGGCACGCCCTCGGACAACTTCAGCCGCCCACCCCTGTCCTCGGACGGCTGCGTGGTGCTGGCCAATCCGGACCTGCAGAGCCTGTATTCCACCGCCGAAGTCGGCAAGACCGTGGTGGTGATCAGCCAGCACGTGCAGTTCGTCGACAAGAGCGAATGGGCCAAACAGCGCGACGCCGCCTCGGCCATGCTGGAGCAATGGGGCCAGTCACTGGAGAATGCGGATGCCGACAAGGTGCTGTCGTATTACTCGCCGGAATTCCGCTCGGCCCAGGGCGAGAACCTGGCCACCTGGTTCGGCCGCCAGCAGAAGAGCCTGAACGGCGCGCGCTATACCAGTGTCAAACTGCGCGATGTCAGCCTGTTCCGCTATCCCGGCACACCGGAAGACATGATCGTCAGCACTTTCACCCAGGAAAGTGCGGTCGGCAAGAGCAAGAACGCGATCCGCAAGCGCCAGTACTGGGTGCGTGAAGGATCGCAATGGAAAATCATTTACGAAGGCAACGCATGATCCTCTCCCGTCGTCATCTGCTGCGCATGGCTGCAGCACTCTCTCTGTCGGCCACGCTGGCCGCCCCTGCCCTGGCGGCCGACGCCCCGCGCGTACTGCTCAAGACCAGCATGGGTAACATCACCCTGGAACTGAATCCTGAAAAGGCTCCGGTCTCGGTCGACAATTTCCTGAAATACGTCAAGAAGGGCCAGTACAACGGCACCGTCTTCCACCGCGTCATCAACGGCTTCATGATCCAGGGCGGCGGCTACGACCAGAACATGCGCGAGAAGGCCACCGAGGCGCCCATCAAGAACGAGGCCAATAACGGTTTGAAGAACGAGGTTTATACTGTGGCGATGGCGCGCACGTCGGCACCGCATTCGGCAACGGCCCAGTTCTTCATCAACGTGGCGGACAACCGCTTCCTGAACTACCCCGGCCAGGACGGCTGGGGCTATGCCGTCTTCGGCAAGGTCATCGCCGGTGCTGACGTGGTCGACAAGATCAAGCAAGTGCGCACCGGTGCCGGCGACGTGCCGGCCACGCCGGTGGTGATCGAATCGGCCACCCTGGTCAAGTAAGTCCGGCCTGCCGTCACGCACCCAAGGCGGGCCCAAGTCGCCCGCCGGTTTTTTTCATTCCCCCACAAGCAAAGGATTCATCATGGCAGTTCTGCTCACCACCAACCACGGCACCATCAAGATCGAACTGGATGCCGAGAAGGCCCCCAAGACCGTTGAGAACTTCCTGGCCTACGTCAACGCCGGCCACTACAACGGCACCATCTTCCATCGCGTCATCGACGGTTTCATGATCCAGGGCGGCGGCTTCGAACCCGGCATGAAGCAGAAGGAAACCCGCGAGCCGATCGAGAACGAAGCCAAGAACGGCCTCAAGAACGAGCCCTACACCCTGGCCATGGCCCGCACCGCCGCTCCGCACTCGGCCTCGGCGCAGTTCTTCATCAACGTCAAGAACAACAGCTTCCTGGACTACCCGGGCCAGGACGGCTGGGGCTACTGCGTCTTCGGCAAGGTCGTCGAAGGCACTGAAGTGGTCGACAAGATCAAGGGCGTCAAGACCACCCGCGCCGGCATGTTCGCCGACGTGCCCGCAGAAGATGTGGTGATCGAGAAGGCAGAAGTGGTCTGAGCCTGATCCGGACCGCTGACTTCATCGACCATGACTGATTTCCAGTTCATGCAGAAAGCGCAACCGACGGTTGCGCTTTTTGTTTCCGACCTCCATTTGCAAGCCGCCCTGCCCCGTACCACCGAGGCTTTTCTGTCCTTCCTGCAGCGCCATGCAGTACAGACGCAGCAACTGTACTTGCTGGGTGACGTGTTCGAGTACTGGGCCGGTGACGACGACCGTACTGCTCCCTACAACCAACTGATTGCTGACGCATTGCGAACTGTACAGGCGCAAGGCGTGCAACTGTACTGGATGGCTGGCAACCGCGATTTCCTGGTCGGACAGGCATTTGCCGATGCCGCCGGACTGACCCTGCTGGAGGATCCGCACGTCATCACCGCCGCCGGCCGCACGCTGGCGCTGGCCCATGGCGATGCGCAATGCACCGATGACCAGGCCTACATGGCGTTCCGCGCCCAGGTGCGGCAGCCGGCTTACCAGCAGCAGTTCCTGGCCATGCCGCTGGCGCAGCGCAAGGCCATCATCGAAGGCATCCGCAAGAACAGCCAGGACGCCAACCAGAGCAAGGACATGGCGATCATGGACGTCAATGCCGGTGCCATCGATGCGCTCTTTGCGCAGACCGGTACCGATGTCCTGATCCACGGCCATACGCACCGCCCTGCCCTGCATCGCCTGGACGGCGGCAAGCTGCGCTATGTACTGCCAGATTGGGAATACGACGTGGAAACGCCGCGTGGTGGCTGGATCAGCCTGACGGCTGACGGTGCGCTGCACCGGCATGATGTGAACGGCGACGAGATCGCCTGATCCCGTACAGTTCACCGCCTCATCGCTTCATCGCTGCGGCAGATGCCGTGGCGAGCTACGCAGCCGGTCTGAACCCGGCTGCGCCCCTGCTCCTCAATCGACCAGCCGATTCAGTTGCGCGGCGTCGAATTGTCCGGCCTCTTCAAGGCGTCGACAGCCTATCCCCGCACCCTGCAAGGCGGCCAGCACGGCTTCCAGTTGCTGCTCCTGCGCGGCCACCTGGTTGATGAGTCCGTGCAGCGCCTTGGACAGCGGATCATCGCCATTGGGCATCACGCCATAGGCCGCAAACAGGCGCGCTGCCGCCTGATCACGCGCGGCTGGCGCGACATTGCGCTCGACGATGCGCGCCGGGTTGCCCACGGCGGTGGCGCCGGGCGGCACTTCCTTGGTGACCACCGCATTGGAACCGACCTTGGCCCCGTCCCCGACCGTAAAACCGCCCAGCACCTTGGCCCCGGCACCGATGATGACGCCGCGCCCCAGTGTCGGATGGCGCTTGGCGCCCTTGGCCAGCGACGTACCGCCCAGGGTCACGCCCTGGTAGATGGTGGAATCGTCACCGACGATGGCGGTCTCGCCAATCACCACCCCCATGCCGTGATCGATGAAGACACGGCGGCCGATGGTGGCCCCGGGATGGATCTCGATGCCGGTGAGGGTACGGCCAAGCTGCGAGATGAAGCGTCCCAGCCACTTCATCTCGGCCTTCCAGCAAGCCTGGGCCCAGCGATGCAGGATCACCGCATGTAGGCCCGGATAACAGGTCAGCACCTCCCAGCTGTTGCGCGCGGCAGGGTCGCGCTCACGGATGCTGGCGATGTCTTCTCTGAGTCGGCTGAACATGGTGTGTTTCCTGAAACGTTGAGTGAAAACGGCGATTGAAGTGAAACTTGAAGTGTTCCAAAAATGGAACGGCCAAAAAAAATCGCCGGACACGAAGTCCGGCGATGGTGTCATGCGGGATGACCGGACTTACTTGGGCAAGCGCTGGCGTCGCGCCTCGTACAGACAGACGCCGGAAGCCACGGAGACGTTGAGGCTCTCGACCGAACCGAACATGGGGATGTTGACCAGCACGTCGCAGGTCTCGCGGGTGAGACGGCGCATGCCTTCGCCTTCGGAGCCCATCACCAGTGCGGTGGGACCGGTAAAGTCGCCTTCGTAGAGGCCCTTCTCGGCATCATCGGTGGTGCCGATGATCCATACGCCGCGTTCCTTCAGGTCGCGCATGGTGCGGGCCAGGTTGGTGACGGTGATGTAGGGCACGGTGTCGGATGCACCGCTGGAGACCTTCATGGCCGTGGCATTCAAGCCCACGGCGCGGTCCTTGGGGGCGATCACGGCATGCGCGCCGGCACCGTCGGCCACGCGCAGGCAGGCGCCCAGGTTGTGCGGATCGGTGATGCCGTCGAGGATCAGCAGCAGCGGCGGACCGACCACGGCGTCCAGCAGTTCATCGAGGGTGCGCGCCAGCGACAGCGCGGCGGCCTTGGCCACCACACCCTGGTGACGGCGCGTGCCGACCATGGCCGCGAGGCGCTGGTCGTCGGCCTGGATGATGCGCACATTGGCTTCCTTGGCGGCATGCAGCAAATCCAGCATGCGGCGGTCGCGGCGCTCGGCATCCACGTAAATCTCTTCCACCGAGGAAGCCTCGTGGCGGATGCGGGAGGTCACGGCATGGAAGCCGAAAATCATTTTGCTCTTCATAGATCCTGCTTGTGTCTTTCGTCTTGCTCGGGGCAACTGCCCCACGTTCCATCAAACCCGGACTGCGCATTGCGCAGGTCCGGGGACTTGCTCATCGCTTCTTCTTGCCCTTGGTGTAGCCCTTGGATGCCGCGCGCTTGCGGTCAGCTTCGCCGGGGCGCGCCGTGGCGGTGCGCGCGGCACCGGCCTTGGCCTTGGCGCCACCCTTGGGCTTGCTGCCCGCTGCAGCGGCAGCTGGCTTGGCGGCCGCGCCCCTCTTGCCGCGGGCTGCCGGCTGAGCTTCATCGGCACTCTGCCTGCCGCCAGCAGACTTGCCGCGCGCAGCGTTTTCAGCGCGCTTGGCTTCGTTCTTGATGAGGGTACGGATGCCCGGCTCGTTGACCAGCGCCAGGTCGATCTTGCGGGCGTCCAGGTCCACGCGGCTGACCTGCACGGTGACGCGGTCGGTCAGCTGGTAGCGGATGCCGGTGCGTTCGCCGCGCAGTTCGTGGCGCGCTTCGTCGTACTGGAAGTAATCCGCACCCAGTTCGGTGACGTGCACCAGGCCTTCGATGTAGAGCGCATCCAGTTGGACGAAGATACCGAACGTGGCCACGCCGGCGATGGTGCCGGTGAATTCCTCGCCCAGCTTGTCGCGGATGAAGTAGCACTTGAGCCAGGCTTCGACATCGCGCGAGGCCTCATCGGCACGGCGCTCATTGGCCGAACAGTGCAGGCCCAGGGCTTCCCAGATTGCCAGTGCGCTCTCGCCGCGCGGCTTCTTGCCAGCCGCCTTGTCGGTGGCACGCTGCAGCGCCTGCGCCTTGCGGGCAGCGGGCGAGATCGAGGTATTGAGCGCAGTGCTGTCGATACCCTTGGGCTCGTAGCGCTTGCCTTGCAGCACGGCCTTGATGGCACGGTGCGTCAGCAGGTCGGGATAGCGGCGGATCGGGCTGGTGAAGTGCGCATAGGATTCATACGACAGGCCGAAGTGACCGATGTTGTCCGGGCTGTAGACCGCCTGCTGCATCGAGCGCAGCAGCATGGTCTGGATCAGCACCGCATCGGGACGTGCCTTGACCTTGGGCATGAGCTCGGCGTAATCGGAAGCGCTGGGGGTGTCGCCACCGCCCAGAGTCAGGCCGATCTGCTTGAGGAAGGTGCGCAGCTGCGTCAGCTTTTCCTTGGTCGGACCGGCGTGGATGCGGTAGAGCGCCGGGTGATCGTGGCGCTTCAGCAGGTCGGCCGCGCAGACGTTGGCGGCCAGCATGCATTCCTCGATCAGGCGGTGCGCATCGTTGCGGGTGCGCGGCAGGATCTTCTCGATCTTGCCGGCGGCGTTGCAGACGATGTAGGTCTCGGTGGTCTCGAAGTCGATGGCACCGCGTGCCTGGCGGGCCGTCAGCAGCGCCTGGAAGACTTCGTAGAGGTGC
>JGI24890J29729_1000027_pt1 | contig 136612 bp, 158 predicted proteins | sample FreactcultureFD7_FD_29729 | JGI IMG/M metagenome (IMG submission 29729) | reverse complement strand
TGAATAGCGTGGTCGGCAGGGTTGGCGAACTTGGGAGTAGGAGAACCGGTCCAAGAGAGGTAAGAGTCGAGCTCAGCTAGAAAGCGAGAGAGAATCGACGAGAGACAATGAACCAGGTCAGCCGCAACTTTTGACTCAGAATTTAGTAGAGATAGTGACTTACAAATCGGCCCGTTATACATTGTCCTCCCTCCAGCTAGGAGTAACAAGTTATCGAAGAGAGAGAACGTTTCCCAATTAGGTTGATGAATCGTACAAACGACACACATGTTGAGATCATGAGCGAGGTATCGAACTGCTCACATAGGAGAATTTCGATCAGTTTCGCCGCGCAAGGGTGAGGAAGAAAGCAGCGATTGAAAAGCTTACGGAAGGTGACAACTTCGCGAGAGGAGGATGCATCTAAACCAGATGTCGGTTCGTCCAAGATCAAGATCTGAGGCTTGGTGACGACGGAGCAAGCGATAGTGACTCGTCGCTTCTGTCCACCCGAGATACCTCGGGAGAGAGGAGTACCGATCTTGTTGTTTGCGATATCTTGTAAACCCAAACTCTTGAGAGTATCGTTGATGTGACGTTCAAGACCGGGATAGGACGAGCCGAGACTACGATGAAGAGTCGAAGAAGGAGGATTAGGGTGGGTGAATGGTGGAAAGTTGTGCGAAAAGGAGTAACTTACGAAAGTTTCGCAGCGAACGCAACCGTTTCCTTAACCGTTAAGACTCCAAGAAGAGCATCATCTTGTTCGACAAAGGAAAAGAGATCTTCAGTTGAGAAAGAGGTGGTCCCGTTGACAGTGACCTAGTGAAGGAGGCTGGGTGAATTTTTGGCGAAGGAAGAATGATAATCTCGAACGGTCACTTACCTCTCCTTTCGCTGAACTACGACGACAAATAGCGTCCAAGAATGTCGATTTACCAGCTCCAGAAGGTCCCATCACTAATCGAGAGATCATACAGTAGTGTTAGCGGAAAGGACGGCGAAGGAGAGTAGAGTGACTTACCTGCTAAGAGTTCACCTGAACGTGCTGATCCATTCAAGTTATTCAAGATAGGTTGTTCACGCTTCGGTGCCATATAACTAAGATCACTCCATGCAAATTGTAGATCTGCATGAGGTTCAATTGCTGCTGAATTTGCGGTGTCGGTCTCGAGGGTGAGGTCGAAAGAGTTGAGTGGTGTTGCGCCGGTCATGCTGTTCCTGAAAGGGTTGATAGGCATTTGAAGGGAAAGCTGCTGATCAGGAAGAAGAGTGGAGAGGAGAGCGTTCTTAGACAGATTCTCGGCTTTAGACGTGAATTCGGAGAATGAAAGAAGACTCGTGGGTTTCCTCCGAGCGTTCGCTTGTCCGACCGATACGGCAGTAGGAATCGCGTCTATCGTATTGTGGGGACGGGGAGAATGGGTTTGAGCTTGAGATACATCGAGTAATTCAACTTGAGAAGGTAAGCATAAAAGGTAAAAGACCCCTCGAATGACTCGTCGACGAACGCCAGTTCGTCGATAGTTACCAGAGCCAGACCGCGTGCACGCTCGTCAACTGCATGGTACGACGGCATTAGGATTCTATTGAATTGAAGTGGGGATGATTTGCGAAGTGCGAAGTGGGATTGCAGATGCTGAACGAGTACTGTAGGAGTCCACAACATGATATCGGAATAGAAGAACTGATGCGGTGTTGATACATTGTCGTCCAACATTGAAGAGTGAGTTTTAGTGCCTTTCGGACTGAGCGAGCTCATATCGGAATTCAGGGTAAAGGGTTATCGGAATTCGCAAGTGCATTGGCGCATCGAGTGCAGACTGGTGGAGTAGCGGCAATAGGTTGCTCGGTAACGGCGACGGGTGTTGAAACGGTGTGCTGCCAACACCGCGGGCATTTCGATGCGCGGGAAGGAAGAATCGTAGCGGTAGTTGACAAATCTGCGAAAGTCTCGAGAGCTTATCAATAATCTGGGCTCTCTTCGCTTACATGCATAGATATGGTAAGTCAAAACGTACCGACGCTAGCTGTCGAAGTGTATGACCATGGTGTGTCAGAGGAGACTCGATCTTCGAGCGTAACTTCGGCAACGATGAACAGCGATCTCAGAACGCCAACTGTGAGTTCGCTCCCATCCGTGAGCACTAGATAGACGTACGAGGTAAGGGAGAGCAAGACTTACGATGTTTGCGAACAGTTTCAGAGGAAGAGTTTAGAACGACTCGAGCTTCGGCAGAACTACCGATATTCCTATCGCGAGTGAGCAGTATCAATGGATGTTACTATTAGGGACGATACAGGAGCAGTCAAGCTTACTTGTTGTTCCGTGCCTCTTCGAGTAAACCCATTACCTCCGTTCTCAGCAGCAGCAATTCATCCATTTCCTTCTTGACTTCCGGATTGTTCCAGCTTGAGTCCTGAAAGGTAGGGTGTAGGAATCAATGATAGGGTGTAGGAATCAATGAGTGGGATCCGAAACATAGAGGGAAACACGGTAGAACTTACCGGCGTTGGCCAAATCTTCTCGAAAACACTGGCTTGTCGTTCCGATTCGACAACGGGATCTTTACTCGCGCCCGACGAGAAATGATAGATTTCTTCAGCTAGGAGAGGAGCGAGAGGGGAGAGGACGGAAAGGTAGGTATCGAAAACCTGGACGAAGAGAGTCGGAATCGATAAGTCATGAACACGAGGGTTTGAAGAGAGAGTACGTGGAAAGGAATGGCAGCTCACTTTTTGTAGGGTATAGACAACTTGTCGACGGTCAAGTGATGTTCGAGAGTCGGCGTAAAGGGTATCTTTCGTAACGTCGAAGTAGAATGATGAGAGGGTCGAATTCGAGAAGGTTGAAAGAGCTTGATAGGCTAGATAAGAGCGATTGAGGTCAGCTCGAGCCATCGTCGAAGCAGCGAGAATGAGATCTTACCTCGATTGAATTGGTAAGAAGAGAAAGCTTCACGAGCTGTCTGATCCAGAGTGTAGAGTTCATGGAGAATGTAACGTTCGACCTGAGAGGGAGAAGAAAGGAGCCCGCGTCAGTACGTAGGCAGTTGAAGAGGTAGGTTCCGAAACTCCAACTCACCAATCCGAGATCTTGAACATTCATTTCCTCCTTCTTCTCCTGTCCAAGATTACCGAGTAAGAATCTTGCGGTATTACGAATCTTCCTGAAGCCGTCGAAGGTTTGAGCGAGGATTCCAGGACCGATGAGGACATCACGAGACGAATCGACCGATGCGACCCAAATTCGAAGCAAATCAGTTCCGTAAGCTGGTTCGAGTTTCGAGTTCTGTAGGACCCTCGAATCTCCCATCAGCTATCGAGAGCAGCGATGCAAGGAAGAGGAGAGCTTACCTTTCCACCTTGAATAACGGTACTCGGACTGATAACGTTTCCCAAACTCTTACTCATCTTCCTTCCCTTGTCGTCGAGCACCATTCCATGCGTAATGACATCCTTATACGGTGCCATTGGAGCTTCTCCTTCTTTACCCGAAGCGACTTTCGTCAACAAAGAGCTCTGAAACCAACCTCTGTGTTGATCCGAACCTTCGAAATAAACATCCGCCAACGGTCCAACTTCCGATCGTACTCCTTGTTCCCTCAGTAAAGTCCACGAACATCCAGAATCGAACCAAACGTCCAAAGTGTCGGTTCCTTTCCTCCAAGTTCTCCCTTCTCGTTGAGCCTGTTCGAGTTCCCGTGGTTCGACGAATTCTTCAGGAGATCCAGTCCACCAGTAATCGGTTCCTCCGTTACGTTCGAGTACCGAGACGATGTGATCGATGTTTGACGGGGTCAAGAGAGGAGTTTCGACGTTTGAGGAATCGGTAGAATAGACGACTGGGATTGGAACTCCCCATGCTCGTTGTCGAGAGATACACCATTCCGAACGACCTCGAACGTACATCTCGAGAGTTCGGGAACCTATGCGAGGGTGGAAGCGATCAGTAACGAGAGAGGTTGATTTCCAAACGAACAAGCTCACCTCGAGAAGGGTAGAAATTGACCTCCTCCAACGCCTTGACCGCATCATCTTTGACGTTCTCCAAATTGGCAAACCACTGACTCGAAGCCCTGTCATCGAGAATTTTCGACACATCAGCCCCCGAAATGACAGACGATGCAAGAAGGAAAAATTTCGACTGACCTGAAAATGACAGGTTTCTTAGTTCTCCAATCATACGGGAACTTGTGAGTCACCTCGACCTCCTTCAACAAAGTCCCCCTCTCCTGTAACAATCGAATCACTTCCCCACTCCCATTCCCCAATACGTCTTTCCCTTTCAACCTCTCGACCACCTCACTCTCCAATCCAAACTCGCTCATCGTTTCGTTCAACCTGCCTTCGCCGTCGACTGCGCAGTGAATGTCGGACACTTTGAAGGGCGAGTTGGGGGAGAGGGTCGATTGGAATGAGCGGTAAGATTCGAAATCTTCGATTCCGTGTGCTGGAGATGTGTGGACTAGACCAGTACCGGTCGTTGCGGTGACGTAGGAAGCGGGAATTATAGGTCGTATAGGAGATGAGGTAACAGAAGTGGACGAGTTGAGAACGGAAGTGTAAGTAGTCGAGAGGAGGGAAGAACCTGCAAAAACAGAGCGAAGGGGAATGAGCTACATAGATCTAGCGCATGACGAGTCGAGTGTTCATACCGAGGAATGAAGCTACAGATTCGAGTGTAGTGCCGAAGATCTCGGAGAGTGCAGAGATTCGTTCAGATGCGACCACGAGGAGTTGATTCGAATCTTGCCTTCTCACGAGCGAATACTCCATCGTTGGTGAAACAGCAATCGCCTTAGTGAACAATCGATTATCATCAGCTCGCACATTACATTTCGTGAGGGGGAGCGGAGAGTCAAATCACCAGATTCGACGGTAAAGTCCAAGGAGTCGTCGTCCAAGCAGCCAAACTAATCTGTTCGTTCTCAAGATCCAATCCCATCGATTCGAACGCAGTCTCCAAGCCTTCCCCGAGAGATCGAATTGGGAATGCGACGTAAACTGAACGAGAAACGTGATCTTCCCGATATTCCAACTCTGCTTCTGCGAGTGCCGTTCGAGATGATGGAGAATACAGTGTAGGTCGATTATGTGAGACGATCAAACCTACTCACTCGTTCCGAATGGAATGTGATTCAGCAAAACCACGTAGAATAGAAGCGAGAATCTATCACCTTTCCTAACCATATCCCTCACGACTTCCAACTGTCTCCGCTCATAACTCCAATCCATCGTCTTGTAAGGGTTGTCCCAATCTCCCATGACGGCAAAACTTTTGAACTCGCCCTTTTGAAGTTCGATCCCCTTTTCAGCTTCTTTCCTCGCGGCAGATCGAATCTCTTGAGGAGTCAACGAGGATGCGGGTTTCTTCAACGCAGAGAGCGCTTTCAATTCGAGTGGGAGACCGTGCGTGTCGAATCCAGGTACGTAGCTATTGAATCAAGCGAAGATTAGGCTTTCGAAGAGGGATGGCAGAGAAGAGGGGGAGAAGAGACGAAACTGAATTCGATAACCTTGAATCAGTTTACTTCGATTGATGATATCTTTCGTGATCTTGTTCAATGCGTGACCTGTGCACATCGTACACAGACTTCGTGAGTGGATCGTACTCGGGATTCGTGAGAGGGAGAGTAAAAACGTACCGCAATGTAGACTACCATTCGCATAAGGAGGACCATCATGAAGCACAAACAGCGGTCTATCCGTTTGTTTCGCCTGTGAACTTCACCTCTACATACTCAGCTCTAATCTTACCCCAGTATCGAGCGGGATGAGCTCACCTGCCATTCGTACAAGCTCTGAGTAGTTCTATCCCAAAACAATTTCTCCCTCTTGACCGCTTCCGCCCTCAATGGGAACGCCGTCTTTGGTAAATTGAGAGATTCTGAGTAGTATTGTGCTAGAGGGTCTTTTATAGGTTTCGGTTTCTTCTTGGGTGAAGACGAAGGAGAGGTTTGATTGATCAAAGTTGGACGAGAGGTTGAGAAGAGCGAAGAAAGTGAGGGAGGGGAAGGCAATCGACGTGGGAGGTGGTATAGGAGCATGGTGACCTCTCTAGAGCTCTATCTAGTGAAAGGATGTAGTGCGTCGGCTCGGGAGGGAAGTGGTGAAAGTTGAGAGATAGTCGATTCAAACTCGCTGTACTAGACTGTTCGCTCTTCTCTAGCTGATCGAGAACTCTTGCTTGACGCCCAAGCACCTCCGTTGAGAGGTAGAAAGAGGTGGAAAGAGAGAAGTGGTATATTGCATAGGTTTGGTTCGAATTAACTTTTTCCAATTTGAAAAGAAGGAGGAAAAAAAGTTGAAGCTGGCTTTGATCTACACCTCACTCACCAACTACTAGTCGACATGTCTACCCCGATAATCGCCCCTGCTAAACCCAAGAATGCCAGATCCAAACGAGCAGCCGTTCAAAGGGAGCCAAAGTTGGTAGAAAAGGAAGCTAAAACTTGTGTATTTGTGAGAAGTTCAGGAATCAGCGATAAAGTAAAGACTGCCTTGACTGAGCTAGTAAGTTTATCATTCCTACTCTCTGTGTATTGATAAAAGTACTGAACACACACTATGTTTGCTAGAATCAATTGAAGAAACCTCATTCAATCAGTTTCTCAAAATCAAACTTGATCAGACCTTTCGAAGACAACTCGTCGTTGAACTTCTGGAGTTCAAAGAATGACGCAAGTTTGTTCTTGATCGGAACCCACACGAAGAAGCGACCGCATGGTTTAGTTTGGGTCAGGTGTTTCGCAGGAGAAGTTATGGAAATGTTGGAAGTTGGTATTGAAGAAGTAATGTCAATGTCGGATTTCAAGGTGAGTAGCACTAGACCCACTTAATACTCGATATCATTGATCCCTATGCTAACCCAATCAGAGTGATAGGGAGTGAAATCGACCGCTGGATCCGTACCTTTATTCCATTTCTCCGCTACCGAACCTCATTCCACCCTCTGGGACTCTCACCCAACCTATCAACAATTCAAATCCATCCTCCTCGACTTCTTCCGCGGCAACGAGATGGACGGAGTAGCGTTGAAAGGTTTAGAAAGGGTCATCAGTGTCACGATTGGAAACTCGTCTGCCGAATCTGCTGGAGAATCCCTCGCTACCGCAGCAGGAGGCAAAGGGAAAGCGGTAGAATCTTTGATCGGTGGATCGAACAAGAACCCGAACGGAGGAGAGGATTACGAAGAGGACAAGAGTTTACCCGTCGTTCACTTCAGAACTTACAATGTTCACTTTATGAGGTCTGGAGTACCGACGCCGAGGGTCGAATTGAGCCCCCATGGTCCTCATTTCACTTTCTCGTTGAGGAGGAGTCAAACTCCGGCTCAAGAGGTGTGGAAACAGGCGATGAAGAAGAAGGAGAAGAAAAAGTCAAACCCGGACAAACCCAAGAACAAGAACATCGATGTAAGTCTCGACACTTCTCTTCTCTATATATCGACATGACACTTATTTGGGCGGTGTACGTGTTTGATAGATCAACGAAATGGGAGACAAGATTGGAAGAGTTCACGTCGACCGTCAAGATCTTTCTACTTTACAATCTCGCAAGTTCAAGGGACTCAAGAAGCGAAAGAACGAGGATGGACAGTCGGATGGAGAGACGGTCGGAGAGGATGGTACGACGGTGGTAGCAGAGAAACCTCTGAGTGGTGGAGGAGGAGAGGGAAGGAAGAGAAAGAAGGAGGCATAATTTCATCTATTGTTTTTGGCTTCTACTTCTCACTTTGCAACCATTACACTCTTGTCGTTCTACTATGTCTCACATTGACTATCTACGAGAGAGAAGGAGAGAGAATATTGGATTTTGTCGATCTTCGACTCTGCCGCAAAAAAACACATGCATCACTTTTCTTTCATCAACACCAAAAACTCACCTCTCTCATCATATGGCTTTGTAAGCCCTCCCTAACCCGTATGATATTCATGATCACGCATTGAACGCGCTCCTCTTCCTCACACAGCGATTTCGCCAATTTCCGTGCAGGCAATGTCGCTTCGAATGCAGGTAAACATCCTCTCCACCACTCTACAAGCTGAGGAACTACACTGCTCACGCGTCCCTAAATAGAACTCGCCGATTCAACTGGACTAACGGAAGCTAGAACTAGTATCGCCAAAGCAGCTCCCACTCCCTCTGGAAAGAAAGTCGGAAGACCTAAAGGATCTACCGCTGCCGCTGGGGCAAAGAAGAGGAAAGCACCTGATACGGATGGAGTAGTCGGAGAGAGGAGGAGTACTAGGTCGAGAGTCGTTAAAGCCTCGACGGATGAAGAGAAGGAATCTATCATGGCAGTGAGTTCAACTGTCTCTCTCTGCCTCTCTTTCTCAGTGAAGGAGGGTAGCTGATTATGTAAGGGAAACGTGACAGGCGAACAAGAAACAAGAGGAAGAACAGAGGGCAGAAGAAAGAGCTTACAAGCATGAATCTCGCAAGATTATCGTCAAGACGAACCTCAACGGTTCACAGAACCAAGAATCGTTCGAAGGCATGTTGAAGGATTTGTCACAGTTCCAATTGACCAAGAAGGAGAAGGAGGAAGATGACGGAGGTTGGAAACTTGGAGAGAGACCAGTTTACAAGGAGGATTCATTGGAGGAAGCGACTGAACAATTGACTTTCAAATCGTATGTATCTCTCTCGCTCTTCTTCGAGTGTCTGACCAACGTGAGATTCTGACTCGATTATTGTCCCCCACTCGAAAAAGTATCGCAAAAGTTACACCCGAACGAATTTACGCTCTCGTCGTTCATCCCGATCCTACGAAAGATCTCGTACGTCTCGACGCCTCCTTTCCCTCATGCCGATTTCGCCCCTGTTTGCTCACTCACTTCGTCTTGTCTCGACGCAGGTTTTCGCCGGAGACAAGTATGGTCACATCGCTTTGTGGGACGCTACGAACGCCGGAGAAGCCCCTCCGACTTCGAACGGATCGATTCGCCAATCGAAGAAGGAAGAAGTGACGGACGAGGACGATGGAGAGGTAGCGGGAGAAGAGGAAACGGATGAAGAACCTTCGAAAGGGAAATTCTGGTTGTGGCAGGCTCATCAGAAGAGTTCGGTTTCTTCTCTCAAATTCAGACCACACGACACGAAGAAGGTCAGTGTTTCCCTCTCTCGCTCTCCTCGGAGAGTCTGTTCAAGAACGAATTTGACTGACCTTTGTTGAAATCGCTACTGTTAAGATTTACTCGTCCTGTTATGATTCTACTCTACGCTCACATGACTTCGAGACTGGAGTTTCAGAGGAGGTAGTTGATGCCGACGATGATCAATTCGATGGCTTGTTGCATTCCTTTGACTTCGATCCTACTGGAAATGAGATTTGGGGTGAGTTTTAGCATCAAATCTCTCCTTTTCACTCGTTCGAGGGCCTCCACTGACTCTATATCGATATGATCATTAGCTTCGGACGGAGATGGAAGGTTACACTGGAGGGATTTGAGGGAACCGATTACGGAAGCGAAACGTTGGCATATCGATCGAGCCAAAGGTGCGATTCAATCTGTGCTTCTTTCATTGTCTGTTCAACGCTGATTCGGTTCATGTCGGAAACAGTTGGTTGTGTCAGTATCAACCCTGCAAACCCAGGACTCGCCGCTACCGCTCATCTCAAACGTGATATGAGGATTTGGGATCTTGCTGCTCTTCGTGGTTGCGATCAAGAATCAACTTACGATGTCATCATGGAGCAAGCCATGATTGTTGCGTACCCTCACGACAAGGCTTGCTCATCTGCTTACTTTGATCCGAGTGGTACGAGGTTGTTGAGTACGAGTTACGATGATTGTTTACGAGGTGAGTCGTTACTCCTTTTGTTTCTCCTCAGTGAGAGATTGACGCCACTGAGCAAGTCATGTCGTGTAGTTTGGGATGTTGACCCTCACGCTATCGACCGACCAATGTTCCAAAAGGAACCCGCTTTCGAACCAACTGAAATCTTCTCTCACAACTGTCAAGGTTCGCTCCTTTTTCTCATCTCACTTCTCCACCTCGCCCAGTGCTAATCATCGTTGCTTTCTGTTCTCAGTCGGTCGTTTCGTCACTGTCCTTCGCGCATTCTGGTCTCCCCTCCCTCCCTCTCTCGCTCCTCCGCATATTCACGTCGGTTCGATGCGTCGCGCGATCGATCTCTACACTCCTACCGGTATACAATCAAGGCATCTCTCGGACGAAGCAATCACTGCAGTACCAGCTGTAACGGCTTGTCATCCTACGGTCGCTGGAAAATACTTTGGAGGATCAGCGAGTGGTAAAATCGCTTATTTCTCGAATCTCTAGAGGGGAACTGGGAAACGGGAAGGAATCACAGCTTGGTATTCTTGGATTTACAGAGTTAGTCAGTGTCGTTTTGTTGCATTATAGCTTTACTTTATCTTTCAAATTCGACTTGCGACGGAACTTCCTCGATGAGGTTTGCTCGCTTCGACCATCTCTCCAACTTCACTCCCGCACTTTCGACCCTGGCTCGAATCATACATTCGTAGCTTAAGCACCAAATCGGTTCACTCAGCAATACTCAACTTCAATCGTTCTTCGATTCCCCTCATTAATTTCATCATTTATGGTCGCTCCGCAAACCTTTGCTCTCGGCTCGGACTGGCCATTCTGGGGAGGAGATGTATGCCTCGAGCTAGCGGTGCATAGGAGAGCGCGTGAGTCTGTTCATTCATCTCTAGTGTCTTCGATCAGATTGGTCTCATCAGATTCATTACCCATTGCAGTAAAAGAGGGCTGGGTACCAATAGCGTGGGAGGATATGCCGGACAGTGATCCGGACCTCGTTACGCACATCGAATGCCTGCACAAAACTGCCGAGGGTGATTGCTGTACTTTTCACGTCAGAGTCGAAGTGGACGAGTCGAAGTGGACGAGGAACGGAAACGCAATATTACTGTGCAAGTCTGTTCCCGACACACTCATACTCAAGCTTCAGCGTCGAATCCGTCGAAAGCAGAAGCAGCAAGAAGTATCGTCAAACTGGAGAAACTCGTCAGAAAGTCGGCGTTCGAGGAATTGATCAAAGTCAAGCGCACTGGAGCTCGGAACAGGCCGAAACCCTCAGTCTTGAGAGAGAAGCAGTGGGTAGTTTTGAGGGATGTCGAGATAGCGCTCGGTAGGGTCGAGATGGAAAGGTTAAGAGCGAAGGCTCAAAAGAAGAATCACCTTGTCCTCGAGGACGACGAGGTGAGTCCACTCTTCGCACTATCGCTGTACTGTAGCACTTACTGAAGCTCGCGCTCAGGCGGTACAAATTCCCACTCCCCAATCTACGCCAACTTCGTCTCGTCGACAACCTCCGAATTCTTCTCGTCAGACGATCACTCCTGCGCAAGCAGCTCCGACCAGCTCTTCTACTGCTAGTTCGTCTTCAGCCACCTCTTCGTCCGCCCAAGCGAAAAGCAACACCTCTCAACCGGCTTCGAACCCTTCGTTGACCCCATCTACTCAAGAACCGGTACCGCGAGCAGGGTTGGATCCCAAGGCGTCAAGGTCCTTACTATCGCGCTTTGGTCTCATCGAATCTGAGCTCACTCCCAAGCTGTGGGCGTCGCATGGCCTACTCATCGAAACTCCCTCTTGGCCCGATCTCGATACTTTCCACACCTGCCTTCTCATCCACTCGGCACGCTGGTGCACTGACTACACCCTGGTTTGGCCGGTACTTCCTCCAGAGACCGAATGGGAAGCAATGTCCTTGGCGATATTTGGAACTCCTCACCCTCCTCAACTCGCCTACAGTTGCGACAAGCCACTTTGTCGAGCGTACATCGTCATTGACCGACATCAGGACGGCTCTTACACGCTCCAAACCGCACGAAGCAACGACAAACACGACCACAGAGACAGGCTCCCTTCGCCTGTTCCCGCCAATCCCGCGATCACTCCAGCTGTCGCGCCTGCTCCGATCGTTCCCGTCACTCCTATACTCAGCCACACCGAACCTTCTCCTCGCCCGGTGTCGAAGAAACGAAAAATCGAGGAGCCGATTTCCTCCACTTCTTCAAAGCGGTCGACTGCTCAAGTTTCGCCTACTTCTGGCACTATCGCAGGGAGCGATCGCGGAGAACACCGGGTGGCTAGCCCTGTCGACGGCAGCGACGACTCGGCCATTGTCGAGAATCCAAACACGCACAGTCCGTCGCGAAATTCGGTACGAGATGTTAGCACTGGTTTCCGATCGATACGCTCTGATGTGACGAAACCTTCACTGTACAGATGCGACAAGGTTCCCCTTCCCCTCGTCTTTCTCCCGACAAACCCTCTCCCATTCCTCCTCGCGCTGCTCCTCCGATTCCGACTCTCGCCGAATACCTTTCCTCTCTCGACTCTTCTGGGGCTTACGACTTTTCAGAGTATCTCGAAGCGCTCGTTCGACGAGGCATCACCACCGTTGCTCAACTCCGACTCTGGGCTAAAACCGAGACTCGTTTCAAGTTCCTCATGCAAGCTCTACAGAAGGCGGACGAGACAAGCGCTCGAGAGGAAGGAGGGAGATGTGGAGAAGCGTCGTTGGATGCGGGAGAGTTCAGAAGGGAGATCTTCAAAGAGCTTTTCTTGGGTGATTGCGAACGGTGAAGATTAGTACCAGCTGAGTTTCGTTTTGTTGCATTGAATCATGTTGAGCTAACGGTGGCAAATATTAAATCTCGATCAGATCAGGACAATTCGGGGTCGCTCTGCCGGCTCAAGCGTTTCTGGAGCACGAGGCGGGAATGCAAAGGATCACATCTTGAGGAATGCAACAGCTTCGGATCTTTCCTCATCACTCTATTCTTACGCTCTGGCTTTCGAACTCACCGATACTCGACATCTCCTACCGCAAGATCAAGGCGCAGTGAAGGTAGCTCCACTATCCTTCGTCGCGTTTCTCGATTCGCCTCACCTTTCTACAATCGCAATCTCTCGATGATTCCACCTCAGACGCTCGTCAAAGGATCTCTATGGCCAATGTACCGAGAAGATGTATGGGTAGAGCTCGCGATCCAGAGACGTGCTCGTGAGTCCAGTTTCAATCCCACAAATCCTGAAGGCGCTGACAACTTCTCCGTTTCGCTTGAACAGTAAAGGATGCCTTCGAGCCTCGAGAATATCGAGTACCAAATACAGATCCGAAGCTTGTCTTCTACTATGACTGCTCTTCGTCGCTCGGTAAAGGCTGTACATTCCGCGTACGAGTCGACACTTTCAAAGACGAAAATCGCAAAGTCACGACCGAAGCTTGTACGGATCACAATCATACTCTCACGCCACATTCGTCAAGTTACGAGACGAAGGCGGGGACGATCATCTATACGTTGGAGAAAGAGGTGAGAAGGCAAGCTGTTCTCGAGATTAAACGGATCGGCGAGGCTGCGACGGGCCTGAAGGAGGGAGGATCAACGACGAGACAGAAGCAAGACGGTGTATTGAAAGACGTACGAGTCGCGTTAGGAGAAGAGTGGATGAATGTAGTACGAGAACGAGCTGCTAAATTTCTCGTCAATCAAGGCACTGTAGTGAGTCTTTCTCTCTCCTCTACACGCTATCATTGACGATACTTACGCATCAACTACTCTACAGTCCTATCCACTCATGTCGGCGACTTCGGCATCTCGTTCGTCCTCGACTCTTGGTCCTGCCCCCGTCGCCAAATCTTGGGAGATCGTGATTCCGCCCTCACGATATCGTCCGTCGTCACAACAGCCCTCCGCCGCATCTGAAGTTCGAGACGCTTATCCCACTCCGGAAACCTCGGTACCGCCTACACAAGATACAAAGCCTTTGGCAGTGCCCGGATCGAACGCTGGGTCCGGACGAGCGAAGAGGACAAGAATTAGCGAGGAAGAAGGCACCGGAACTATCAAGAGGGGAGTTGAAAACGTGGTTGATGAGGTGGATCAGGTTGAAGAACGAAGTCAGCGTCGACCGTCAATTTATTCGGTTTGTCAAGTTCTTCGCACTTCTCGGTCTTTCCGATACCATGCTCAAACTTGCCCGACTCTCCCTTTAGACTCGTGAATTTGCACCAGCGCCAGAAGTTCCTCCTCTTCCGCTTCCCAAACTCGAACCTTCACCTTGCTCCTCGACTTTCCCCTCTCCAGCTGTGACAACACCAACTCTCGCTCGATACCTTTCGACTCTCGACGAAACAGGAGCCTTCGACTTCTCTTGCTACCTTCCAGCACTACGTCGAGGTTCTATCGATACTCATCAGCAATTGAGCCTACTCATCAAAAGCGAGAAACGGTTGGACAAGTTGTTCGAAGCTTTGAAGGAATCGGATGAGCGGGAATATCGAACGATGTGCATTAGAGAGGGGAGTGAGGATCGGGATCTGTCGTTGCAGCCGGGATTGTGGAGGAGGGAAGTGTTTAGAGATCTGTTGATTGGAGATGAAGGTTGCGAATCGGGAAGAGCCTCATCGCAGGTCAAAGAAGAGATTCGAGGTTTTGCGTAGATCTCTTTCTCACTTGAGCGGATCTCAATTCACTGGATTTGTACTGGCTTTGTAGCTCACATTTGGCTCATAAGTTGCGCGAAGTTTCCGAGAGTCGAAATTTGTGATCAAGGATTTGCTGCTCTTCCTTCTCTCTCACTTTCTTTCGCTTCTCTACCTCAAGCTACTCGACTTGACTCAGAGATAGTCCAGCTAGCTCACAAGATCCCCGAAAGACTACCGCAAACCTCTCCGTTCCTCGCAAAGTCAATCTTCGACTTTTATCTCTCACTTCTTCGATCGCCTACAATTTCCCTTTCTGCCCGCTCGAAGAGATGGCTCTTCCATTCGTCATCATTGTAAGTACCTCCTCACGCTCTTTTGATATGCGAGAATCGGCTGATCTCTTTTGTCGAGCAAATAGACCAAATCCGCCAGAAACACTCCAGAACCTCCCCCAGCTCCTCCTCGACAATCTTATCGAACTGAGTTCGAGGACGATATGGAGGTTTTCACTGATTGGGATGCGTTCGGAGACAAAGTTCGAGAGGGCCTCGCTCAAGTTTGGGGTTTCGAAGTTGTCTCCACTGGTGGCGTTGGCTCAAGCTTCAAATGCAAGTCTGTCAAAGGTTGCTCGTTTTATGTCAAAGCGACGCGACCCAAGCAAGGGATTGATGAGATCGAAATCGATTACTCGAAATCAATCTTCAAACATACTCACGTTCTGACGAAGGGTGGAAAGGTAGGCCTGCACTTTTCCACTTTCGATCTGTACGTTCCGCTGATCAGTCCACCGCGATGTATAGAAGAGTAAAGAAAGGAGCCGTGCCATCATCAAGAAAGCTGTACCCAAGAAGAAGAGAATTCTCCCGAAGCGTCGTCACAAGGAGCCAGAATCAGAGGAGGAACAGCAAGAGAAACAACCAGAGGTAGAACATCGTCCAGTCAAGGTCGGTTTCTTATCCTATCTCACACGCCCTCGCTGTCTTGTACTGACTCGTCGAATGCTCGCAGAAAGAAAAAGTCGAATCTTCCTCCGATTTCGAACAACAAGCTTCCCTCGCCTCCTTCCTCGACAAGCTTGCCCCCGACCTCTTCTCAGGACTCGAATGCGTCTTCCTTTCAGTAGGAATCGACTTGTCAGTGCTCAAGAGCTTGGACACCGTCAACGAAGTCAAGTTCGTTTTAGACGAACTCAAAAACGCAAGGTTTGGGGATAAAAGCTTGTCTGGAATGAAGTTGAAGATCTTTGACAGGGAAATGAAAGAATGGGTGAGGAAGAGGGGAACTCCTGATGAAGACTAAGTCGAGGAGGAAAATAAATCGCTTGCGAAATAGGGTTTGCTCGAGATCTGAGATCTGTTTGTTTTGTCTGTCATTTGTAAATTCCTGATCTATAGTAGTTTAATGTTGTGCAAGAATTGTCTTCTACGTCGCATTATTCGAATTTGGCTTGAGAGTTCGAAAGTCCCGAACAGAAAAGAACCTTTTCTTACACAACAACAATGTACTGCACTAACAAACGAACAAGAACGAAACGTGGACTCCCTCAGATGTCCGCCTCACAACTCACTCCTCATTTTGGAAACCATCGCTCTCAACCCAAACTCTTTCCCTATCCCATTCCCCATGCTTGCCAGTTCTCCCTCCAGTAATTGAACAGTACTATCCTCCATCGCTAATAAGTTGCATAAGACGTCGAACGAATCGATTCCTAGGGATTTAACGAGAAGATGGGCGAGAGCAGGGTTGTGAGGATTGTCGGGTTGGACGGATCGGAGGAAAGAGAGGAGGTCTACTTCAAAGGACATAGTCTGTTGTGATGCCGAGCGGGCAGAGTAGGAGGGGACAGGAGGGCGATGGATCGGTTGAGCGGGGATTCGAAAGGTTTCTGATTGCGGTTGTGATCGAGATGGGGGAGGGATCTTAACGAAGGGAGAGCTGCTGTTAGGATGGGATGTGGAGGAAGGGACAGGGGTGGGAACGGAAGCGCCGAGATACTGGGTCGAATGATTGTGTTTGGTCCCGCTTGATTGTAGTTTCCATTTTCCATCTCGATCTTTCTTCCCTCTTATGCTGAACGGGCACATTCCTCCTGGAGCATCTCTAAAGCGACTATGTCCACGACTGCAGCACAGCAGGAAGTACTCTGTCTCGGTCGCGGGGCTCTTCCGATAGATCGTGAAATTGTTCTGCTTCGCATAGGCGTAGGAACAGATGAAGAGCGGCGAGGGAGAGTCGAAGAGATCTGTCGGGAGAGGCAGCGATAGGCGTGTGTCCTGCGAGATTGACAGGGTGAGTACTCGAGCCAGAAATTGGAAACCAATCCTGAAGAGCGTACCGGAGCAAGCAGTCTCGAAATCTCGTATGCGACATCGGCGGCCGGAGGGTATAGCGCGCGGACTGCGTCGCTGCTCCTCTTGTTAACTTCTTTGCGAGAGTGTTCTTCCTCGTCGCTTGTTTCCTCTTCGTCGTCGTTGTCACCTCGTTCTCTAATCACCCGCTTCCTCTTCCTCTTCCTCTCTCCCGCTGAGCCTACTCCCGCCTCATCGTTTCCCGACGAGTTCGAATCGTACTCGCCGCCTGAAGCTTCTCCATTCCTCTCACCTCCAGCCTGTTTCTTCTGCTCCATCGTTCTCTTCACTCTACAAATCGCTTTTCTCATGATGTCGCCTGCCGTTGCCCTCCCTCTCTTCCTAGTTTCGTGAGAGCATGTATGCTGCTCGACGCACTCGACCACCTTGAAGATAGCCGGATCTGAGCCCTCGACTTCTCTGATCACAACACGACATGAGCAAAGTTCCGAAGAACGGATTCGGATAGAACAGTAGAGGTGAAGGGATTTGCCAGGACAGCTTTGAGTTGTTCCCATCCTGTACCGAGCGTTTGCTGTCATAGGAATGCTGAGTGAGTCTGGGAACCTTACGAGATCAAGCGAGATGAGGAGAGACTCAACGGACCACAGCTTTCAAAGACAGCCAGTTTGGCTTCATCCAGGCTTGTGAACTCTGTACCGACTGTCGGTAGCATTCCTTCTGTGGGTGGGCGGAAAAGTGAGTGAAGGGAAGGAAGAGAGGAGTGGGCGAGCCGCTCGACAACTTCCGACTCGAACTTTTACAGGATCGAATCGCACTCTCTAAGTACTTTCTATGACTCACACTGGCTACTTACGCATAGCCGGAGGTTTCGAATTCTTCTCTCAAACTTCTTCTCTGCACAGCCCCCAAATCGGACTGCGGACGGGTTTCGAGTCCGAGAGCAATTTAACTTCGAGTTGAATCTGAACAGTTCACGACCACTCACCTCCTCCTTCAAGTAGTCCCATGTGGTGGATCGCGTTCATGCTGCGGAGATTCCTGTACTATATCGGCTTATCTGCACCTGTTAAAACACTTCAAAACGCCAAACCCGCTCAACTCGTTTCCCTCGACTCAACTGGAACCAAACGTACAATCGGATTGGATGAGATCTTGGATCAATGCCCTAGCTTGAAGGGAAGAGATGCTTGGTATACCCCTACTCCATGGCTGTCAAGGTGAGCAAGTTCTTCTTCTCTTTCAGCGTGAATCACTTCGCGGTTGGGATTTTTCGTGAAAGCGCAGACGCTGACTCTCTCTTGCGTTTTATAGGTACGTATTCTTCATCTCGAGCAGCTTCAAAGCTCCCCAAACCGAAACTCACGCACTGTTCCGTCTTTCTTCGTGAAACAGTGGACACTTGGCGACAATTTTCTGTACACTATCGTCATTCAACTATGACAAGACAACCTACACTCGGGAACTTATCAGAGTACCAGACGGAGGAACGATAGCGGTAGACTTTACGCCGGAAATTACTCCCGAAGACCCAATCGACGATAGACCAATTCTCGTTATTGCTCAGTGAGTGCTGCTTTCCTTATCTCGTTCAACGCCCGACTTCACTGACTCGGAGCTCATCTACAGCGGCTTGACGGGAGGAAGTCACGAGAGTTACGTCAGGAACATTCTCTCTGTCGTCACGAAACCAAAATCAGCAGGTGGACTGGGATGGAGAGGAGCTGTTGTCAACTCTCGAGGCTGCGCCAACACTCAGATCACATCTCCTCATCTGTACAAGTATGTCTCTCTTCCCACTTCCTCGCTCGTATGAAACCAAGATTGATCAGAATTCTCGAATTTTGCACTCCCTCTTTACGCTCTTTGCTCTCCTCTTTTGTTTGCAGTGGGGGAGTCACAAACGATATCCGATCAGCACTCGCATTCATCTCTCACTTCTCTCCCGACTCTGCACTCTACGGTATCGGGTTCTCACTAGGCGCAAACCAAATTTGCAAGTACGCAGGCGAAGAAGGAGAAGCCTCTTCCTTGAAAGGCGTCATTTCCCTCGGAACTCCCTTCGACTTCATCAAGGGAAATGTAGCGCTCAACAGCTCGTGGTTGAGGTTGATCTACTCGAGGGCGATGGGGGCGAACTTGAAGAGGCTCGTCAAGCGACACAGTTATGTTTTGGAGAAACACCCGGCTCTCGATTGGGACGCGCTATACGGAAACCCCAACACTACTCTGTGAGTCGACATCGTGTCTTGACGCTCTTGCCGGCATACCGTCACTGACTCGCGCTCTTCTTACAGCTTTGAATTCGATTCACTCGTTACCGCACCTCTCGGAGGGTTTAAGACTGCGATCGCGTACTACCGATGGGCATCTGCTTCGAACACAATCAGGGATATTCGAGTACCTTTCTTAGGCATCTCAGCTCTCGATGATCCTATCGTCGATTCATCTGGAATACCTTTTGAAGCTGTCGAAGATAACAATTACCTCACTTTCGCTGTGACTCGTCATGGTGGACATGTAAGCTTACTTTCAGTACTCTCTGCCCGAGAACGAAGCTGACAAGCTTTTGAGTGCAGCTCGGGTGGTTCACAAACTTGTTTCAACCTCGTCGTTGGGTCGTAAAACCAGTCGTCGAATGGCTCTCTGCGCTTCACGAAGCCGACTCCACTCCTCGTCAAGCACGACCAACTCTCCCCGCTCTCAAACAAGGCAGGTCCCCCCAGATCGGAGACGAGATGGTTCTATTGAAAGGTAGCGAGGAACAGGTCGGATTTATGAGGGTCGGAGAGGAGAAACATCGAGCACTCGGCAACGAACCGGTCGACGGAGTCGAGGAACTCACTCAGGGACTATAAAAACACTCTTTTCAGATACCACTCTCTCTCTCTCTCTCTCTCGCACGCGCAACTGCACTATTATATCAATCTTGTTTATCCTTTTGATAGAATACGATCTTTTGGAACTCGCAATAAACTATGCAATCTTGTTACACTATCTTATCGTTACAACATACACTCCTTCTCCCTCTCTCTCGATGCAAGTCTAGTCTGAATGAATCGTCTCAGGCGAAAGAAACTCTTTTCTTCCCATCATCTAGTTTTGGTCGAGGTGGAGCTTGTTCCGCTTTCTCAGTGTCCTTCTTTTGCTTCTTCCTTTGTGCGACAACTTGACGAGCCATGTCCTGTTTCGAACGAACGAGTCAGTCGACGGTACTCTCGAATTCGCAAACAAAGAATCAGAACTCACCATCTGTTGTTGTTTCGCTTTACTGGGTTCCTTCTGATCCTTTGGTGGCGGTGCAGGCTTTTGTTTCTGAGGTCAAGGCAATGAGAGTCTACTCAGCAAAGAGTAGCGGGAAAGAGGAGCAACATGAAAAACGAACGACTCGATCAGCCTTTGCCTTTGATTTCTCCTCAGCTTGACCAGTGATAGCCGCGGCGAGACTCAGTAGATCACTCTATGCAACCAGACATCAGCTACGAGCTTCTACGAGAGAGTTGAACGAGACTCACCTTCTCCTCGACAAAGACTTTCGCCTTCTTCCCTGTACCTCCAGTCTTGCGGTTCTGCCGCTTGCCTTTACTCGCAGGCTTAGCTACCGGAGTCACTGTCTCCTCCTCACTACTTTCTGCTGCTGCCGTGACTTCTTCCTCATCTTCATCATCTTCATCATTTTCCTCCTCTCTCACTCTCTTGCGTGCTGACTGCGGCCCTGCTTTAGCTTGAATAGCATATTTAACCACGGCACTGCCTTCTCGTTGTTTCCACGCTGCCGCTTTACCCTTTTTAGATGCACTATTTTGTTTGTTGAGAGTTTTACCGGGTCGCCAGGTCTTATCGGTTCTTGCAATACGTGTTGACATTTGATGACTAATCGAGATAGATGGCGGCGTCGGTCCGAGAAGAACAAGGACTAAAAAGAAGAAGAGAGAAAGAACTTTCGCAGATTCGTCGGAAGAGGAAGTTGAGTGAGTTCGTGCTAACCTATCTCGACTGGAGTTGAACTAATCGACTGTGAACTGCTCTCGACTATAATTATATCTCTCCATAATGCGAGTTGGCAATCTATAGCTTGAGATCGGAACTCAAAACTCAGTTAATTCGATTTTGCGAAGCGGACTTTACGAGTCGAACGACGACGACGAGCAGGGAAGAGCTCGATGACACAATACCGCTCGAGATGATGAGCTCAAAGTGAGTAGTATCCGAAGCTCATGAAAGATCTGCTCGAGCTGTGCGAAAGTTTTCCTCGCACACGAAACGAGAGATTCAGTGAAGAGTTCAAGATGCATTCCGGTTGCTACTACGGTGTTTCTACATTCTTGCTACGAGAGAGAGAGGGACAGAACATAAATAGAGTAAAGATATAGAACAGAGGAGGATGGTGGTGTATCAACAAATGGAGAGAGCGAGAGTATTTTCAAATAAATGGTATAAAAGGGGGGTACGACGATTGAACAAGGTAAGAGAGGTAGTGCTGAGGAGCTACAGGATGCGATCCGAAGGAGTGATGTTACAGAGGATTGAGCTCAGTGGGAGATTGGGTCGAGAGAGACATCGTCGGTTGAAGAGCCTCTTCGAAGTTTTCCGTACGCCGCTCGAAGGAAAGAGAGTGATGGAGGATTTCGGAGAGCTGAATGAGGGTGACCTGAGTCGGCGTACGACACTCGTCGAGAGATTGGACTCGCTGGCATTCCGGGATAACAGGAGAGTTCGTCGGCTGGAGTGATCGGCGAAATTGAGGAAGCTGACGAGCTAGTCGAGTGAGAAGGGGAGATTCGGTGAGATGTTGTAGAGGTCTCGGAAGAAGGACAGGAGGAGTTGTAGGAAGATCTTCGGGAAGAAGGAGGTGGTGTCGCAAGTGCGGATGAGGAAAGCTTGCGTCGAGGGGATTGTTGGAGGGGGTCGACTCGTCGAGGAAGGAAGGCTGATCGATCAAGACGAGAGGGGTAGACACGCTGAGAGGAGGATGCGACAGGTTGACGAGGAAGGAAAGGACCGAAATGTTCGATGAGTTCAGCTTCGTCCATTCGGAGATCGAAATCGAGGAGGAAGAGGAGTTGTCGTTCCATGAGGTTGACTTCGGCGAGAGGGAAGATGGCAGCGTATCGAGTCCAGTGTTTGTTCTTGGGCGAAGAGTCTGCGAGACATTCGGGAACAAAGGGGATGAGTCTCCTGCGACATGTGCGCGATCGTGAAAGAAAGGGAGCGTACCATTTAGAGCTTTCGCTGCAACGATGAGAGTCGCTAGGAACACCCTCAATCGAGTCGATTCCATTCCACATGCACTCGCAGGAAGCTTGAGGCGAAGTCGATCGAGGTAGACGAGGGTCGAAAGTAGAGTGGGCACTTGAACGTTTGACTTCTGAACGAGGACAGTGATGAATGCTTCGAGAGCACCAACATCGGGGTTTGACTTGGCAGGGAGATCAACATTGAAGTTGGCTCGAACTGGAGTCGCAGGAGGTGAAGGAGGGTGGGAAGGAGCGGGTGCGACCGAAATGACTTCGACGGTGCGTTGAGCGATGTAAGCTATTAGTAGAAGAGTGAAGGAAGTCAGCTTGAGGGCTCCGAGATGAAGATCGTTGCGAAAGAAGGAAACTCACTGATCATTTCGGGAGAGACGGGTTGTCGAACAAGCTCGAGTAAGGCAGGATCGTGCATAAACTTTGGCAAGAGCGACGCTGGGTGTCGTCGAGTCGACGATGCTGAGGGTCGGGATGGCTCCATATCGAGATATTTTCTTTGGGAGAGTGGAGTTGAAAGAGAGGCGGTGAAAGAGTTGCAGGAAAGAGACGAAGATCGGGAACAGGTGGGGCTCGGCGTAGAGGTGTTGTTGCTGTGTTGCTAGGCTTGCGAAGGTGTTGTTGAGTGAAAGAAGAAACGACTGTTGAGATGGAGGAGAAGAGAAAGGAGTCAAAGGAAAGAATCTGAGGCAGTAGACAGGCAGTAGAATGTGGAGGGGCGAGATGAACTACAGAAGCTTTGGAACGAGCGGGCGATTCTATGTCGGTCTAAGCGGCTCTGAGCCTCGGAAGAGGAAGGCAGGATCTTCTCAGAGCTAAGGTTTGGTGCCTATTAGTGGTTTTAGAGATAATCCCCCAAATGGTAGACTTGCCTGCAGAAGCGATAGGAGCCGGCGGGCGAGACTCGTTGATCGTAGAACCTGAAAGAGGAAAGATTCAATTGTAGAGTTCAGCCGCGCTCAGCTCAAATTCAATCTCAATTAGAGTAACCTGTATTAGAATACAGACAAACAGTATTACTTTGTCTGAATCGGAACAAGCAAAGAACAAATCATCAGCCAGTCTCCATTAAAATTTTAAGGTTTGTTTGCCGAAAACGGCAATCGCAAACGTGTCTCGCCACTCTAGAAAGCTCGGGAGAGATCTCGAGCACTGGAGCACGGAACAGGGGAGAACAATACGCAGCGAGGAGCCTTTGTCCTTGACGAGCGAAATAGGAACGAAGGTAAAGGAGATAACGACGTTTTTCATTATCATTCGCCTCCAGACTGTGCCAACAAGGCGTCGCTGACACCCTGGCATATCCCAAACGAGTAATTGAGTCAGTGACTCTTCCGTGCGCTTCGAGAGCTTGCGAAACTCCGACGAGTCGATCTCCGCCGGCTTGTCTGACGAGAGTCGCAAGGAGGAAAGGAGGAGCTTACAGAAGGAGTCATGGTACCCAAATCGCTCAGAATTAGAGTAATCTACGGGTACAAGGGTGAGTCAGTAGCTGGAAGAAGACCAAGGGATCGTCTCTTAGAGGGGATCTCCTTACAAGATCCGGAGTTGTATAGTCGAGCGTTGGGTTGTTGAGGGTTGCGGCGTCACTCATCGTCAGTGGAGATGGCATGTGACTGTCGATCATAGGTCGAGAAGGTGTCGGCGGAATCTTGCTATCTGGAGAAGAGGAGTCTGTCGAAGATGAGAAGGAGAGGGGAGCAGAGGGCAGTGAAGAGGGAAGGTCGTATTGAGACAGCGGGCTGGAGTACAAGCATCGTTAGTCAAGCTTCCGTCTGATGAGATGAGAAGCGCAACTTACAAGAGACGAGTAAATTTGAACGATTCGGCAAGAGCTGCGCGGAGAATCACATCGTCAGCTCAATCGCGCTCTCACAGTCTCTCACCTACTCTGATCATGCCCAGTAGAGTCGAGTGATCGAAACCGGAGACGCTTAGGCGAGGGAAAGATGCGAAGCGGGAAACTCGAAATAGTCACTCACCGTAAAACGGTTTACCCATGGCTTTCGCCGCTATCGCAAGACCGTAGCCTCCGATCTGTCACGATGCATGGTCTCGTTAGCTAGGAGCAAGGTCAAGAAAGACAAGATAAGTAGATACTTACGAAGTTGATCAATCCTCCCGATTCGCAAACTGCTTCGGCACCAACCATCGCCAAATCCACCTTGGGCATGATGTAAGCGACCGCTGAATCGAGAATGACCTGGGTCGGAATGCCCGCTTTCGCTAGAATCGCTTGAGTCTTGATCCCTAATCCGAAAGGTCGTGATTCGGTAACGTAAACTTGGAAACGCTTCTTCTGCTCGTGCGCTGCGTAGATAAGAGCTTGAACGACGACACGCTGTGGTACATGATTCGTGAGCTCGAGCGGAAAGGAAAGAACGAGGGAATCTGACGAACGGAATACGAGTGAACGAGGAGAGTCTGTATTCAATTGGAGTTCAGCGATGCTCTGAGCGACGAAAACGGAGAGTTGAACTTACGCTTCCATCCTGAATGAAGTCTCCCATGTTGACAGCGATCAATTCCCTACATTTCCCACTTCCCTTGACGAATTCCCTCGCTCTCGCAACCAATTCCGATTTGAACTCTTTGAAACTCATCTCGGGTGGGGGCCTTTGCAATGTGAGGTATCGCATGAAGAAGGAAGTTCCTGAATCGCAGGCCACGGGATTGAAGGATGCTTGAGCGAGTGCAGTACCGGCTTGTCGAAGGAGGTTGAGGAGTTCTTGAATAGTGTTCGAGTCTGATCTTGATACCAATTCAGCGAGACTGTCGACTGCTGCTATAGGAAGTGGCAGAGGCTATGATAGACTCATTCATCAGTTTCCAGTACTGATTCAAGGGGGAGGGAGGAAACAAGCAGGACTCACATCAGATTTAGCTAGAAGTTCACTATAGTAGCTGACGACATCAAAGGGAGCTTGAGCCATTGCCAAATCCTCCGACAGCGTAGGTAAGCTGGTCATAGCAAGTGCTGGGGAATGGGAAAGGCGAAATCGAGATTTAACTTGATGAGGAGTGTGGTAGTCGAGGGTGAGAGGTAGCGTTGCTCTTGATGGTGGTCTATATTGATTTAAGTAGTTCTAGCTTGTTCTACTGTCGCTTTTGTGAGTTCGAGTTGAGTGGTTGATGATTCAGTCGCTTTTGATTCAACTTGATTCTTGTCTTTCTTCCAATCACTCTCGATCACTCTTGCTGCGCCTGCGACTACTACAAGGGATATGGACACTCCTAGAGCAACTGCCGAACAGATAGCGACGCTAGGAACGCTGTCCACCTGCGAGGTCGGCTCATTTCCATTTTCCCCTCTTTCTCCTCGCCCTCGCTCATATTCCCTCACTACAGATCTCTGATGCTCTTCTCAAGCTTGGACTTGCTACTGGTGGCTATGTACCAGATCTCGAGCGATTCAGTGGCGAAGGAGGGAAAACGGTGGTCGGCGAAGCGTTTACAGTCGAGGTGAGAGCGACAACTTTGCGTCGAATAAGCAGGACTAGCTCTTACCTCGAGATCTATAGATGGTAGACTCGTCGGATACGAATGCGCCAAAGCTAGAAGAACATTTTGTAAGATCCCTCTCCTAAGCTCTTCCTTGTCGTTGCGTAGTATTCACCTTGTCGTTCGAGGAAAGATCGACCTCGCAACACCAGGAAGCGTCGTCTTTATCTCTTCTCCACCTCGTAAGCTTCTCACTACTATGCTGCTTCCTCGCCTCTACTGACGAGATCTCGGAAACAATGGAATAGACATCAAATCTGCTTTACTCGGCGGTCTTCTAGCCACATCACTGCATTACAAGGGTGTCAAGGGAGTAATGATATCTGGGCGATGTCGAGACCTTGCAGAATTGAGAGCGTTGGGTCTGCCGGTGAACTTCGTCCCGTTTCCTTCGTTCTCGGTGATGAACTGACGAGAAGCACACTCGCACACTAGATCTTTGCAAGAGGTCAATCTACACTCGGTCAATCACCCTTCACTCGGCCGTCTCGCGTTCAAATTCCCCTCTCAATCCCACCCATCTCTCCGCCTTCGACCTCTCGCGATCTCACTTTCCCACCTACCGAAGTTCATCCTTTCGATGTCGTCGTCGCAGATCTCGATGGTGTCGTTGTCGTTCGACCGGATGTTGTTGATCGAGTCATCGCATTGGCGGAGAAAGGGCGAGAGGTCGACGAGAAGTGTAGGAAGGATCTCGAGGAGGGAAAGGGAGTCAAAGAGACGTTCAAGAAATATCGTGGGAAGTAGGTTCTCTGTTCTCGCTGCTTGTTGTCATCTACTGTTGGCCGTTGTGCTTTCTCACTCTCCCTAATTTTCACTGAGCAAAGCTATAAAAGAACGACATGCGTCGAATACAACAAAAAAACTGCGATATGATAGCTACGATTCATTCACGCTGCTCTAGCTCCGTTGCCAACATGCCCTTCGCCAGTTCCTCTTCCTCCTTGTCTCCTTCTTGCTCAACGCCTTCTGACTCGTCCGCCTCGAGTTCTAGTCGAGCTTGTTTCTTCCTTTGCTTCTTCTTGCGATTCGACTCGGCGTTCTTGCCAACCAGAGGTGGGAATTCGAGACTATATAACAAACGATTCAGCTCAGAGTCGACTTGAATAGGAACGAAATGATGCTTACTAGTCGTCGTCGGTGCCCGCTCTTCCCGAATCGACAGCTCGCAAAACTTTGGCAACGATGTCCCATGCAATCGTTCCGTTCCCTTCGCGATGATCCGTCGATGAGAGAAGCTTCTCTCTCGCGTGTCTCATCATCGAGATGAGATCCTCGTCTTTCCTCATGCCAAAGCAGAATCGCAGGGAAGGGATTGTCGGTTTGTCTAACATTGTTGGGAATGTTGTGGCAATGATGTGAGAGAGGATACCGACGCAAAAGGACTCCTGATGGGCGAGCACGTCGTAGGCGAGTCGTCGGAGCACCGAGTGCGAGAGATTGAAACGTGCAGAACCGGGAGTGAAGGGGGACACGAAGTCAAGGACGTGGAGTTCGCCGTCATCGGTTTCGATCGGTAGGCACCAGAGATCTTCTGACGAATCGAGGTGTGATCGAAACGAGTTGAGCAGCGACTCGGGTTGTTCGATAGTTTGGAACAGCTCTGCACGTATCGGCGGACGATCCCAGCGTACTCTACAAGATAAGCTCATGTTAGGAAGGACATACAAATGCAGAGAAGCGAGAGCTTACGTAGTGTCGAGTTTCGTTCTCGCGAGTTGTTCGATGGCCTCTGCAACATGCGGCCAGGTACGCCCGTCCTCCACCTCGAGCTTCGCCAACGAGCACCATGTTAGAAGCTCGCTCGTCATTGCTTCGGGTTCGGTGTCGGAGAAGAGGTGTCTGAACGCCTTTGTGAAAACTATACCAGTCGCCCCTCGAATGCCATAGTCCGGTCTGACGTATCGCCAAAGAATGAGGTAGATAAAGCCGAGTTCACTTCGGTTGCAAGTACGAAAGGCGGAGAGGACGACCGATCGAACTGCCTCAAGTTTCTTCCTTCCTCCCAACGTCCCTTCGAAAGGCGAGCGAACGACAAGTAGCGAATATTCGTCCCGTATCGGAATCGCGAGTAAGTCGTTTGGTCGAGCCCTCATCGCTTCGAGACAGAGTGAGCGGAGTGAGCCGTCGTCGAGAGCCGGGAGAGATCGAAGTTTTGCTTCTCGAGATGAGGGAGTGGAAGGGTTGATGTCGATCAAGGTCTTGCCGCACTGCTGAACCTGGCGGTGGAGCTTGAGATGGTTCATTTGACAGTCCCTGAACAAAAGCGAAGGTACAGATTGAGTATCCGGAGCGTTGAGCGAAGCATAGCGAAGACAAGAACTACGAACCGTGAGCAATACCGGGTCCAACGGCCGACTGTTCTGCAAGGGCTACAGACCAGCAGCTGCTCCCGAGAGTTCCGGCAGCTAGCGCATTCGGAATACGGGGAACGAGTCTGCAAAGCCAGCGTCTTCAAAGCGGCAGATCCAAGTCTCTCGCGACCATCCTTGATCGACAAGAGCCTGGCAGTCATGGAGAGAACGAAGCGGAAAGGGAGAGCTCAACTGACCAGAGTATTTAGCACGAGAACAGCAAATTTGACCAACCCTTCCAATCTCATATCTCGTGCCCATTCCGTGTAAGCTCTTAGTCCCCTTTGCCTCGGAAGCTCTGTTTTATCGTATTTGTTCAGTAGAAACAGTCGATCGAATTGGTCGTTCGGGCACAGCTGATTCGAAAGCCCTTTAGACCAGTCGAGATCGATCGGACGGAATTGAGCCAGAAGTTCGACGAGTACCGCTCCATCGCGGACGAGGTTCTCCAGTGTGACTTCTGGGAGTGTCAACCTGTCAAGAGTTGACGAGAATCAGTCTAAGGGACCGCTCGAAGCGAAGGGAGGTTCGAAACTTTACCGATAATCGTGATGGTCTCGCGATTCCTCGGCTTCTCGACAGATCACCTCGAGCATGGGCAAGAGTATCCGTCTCCTTTCCTCCTCCGACATCCTTTTCCACCGCTGCATCAGCTCGTCGTGAACCCCGTCCAACTTGACTAAAAGTTGAGTGTGAACATTGATTGACGCCTTCGTATACTCGTGAACGGCTTTCGCATCTTTCCGCAGGAAGATGTAATACTCCTGATCGTCGAGATCCATAAAGTGAGGCACATTGTAGAGGTTGGCGAGAAGTTGTTCAAAGTGCTGATTCCACTTTGCGAAGGGGAGTCCAGCCTGGGCAAAGGTCGGATAGGCATTTTCTGATGCTCCTGGTACTAGACAGACGGGGTTCTCGGGATAAGTCCGGCGCTTGATGTAGAAGGCGATCTCTTCCGCTGTTTCGTTGACTGAGGGGAAAGCGTGGGGTCGTTTTGGGCGTGAAGCATCGTCTTCGGCGCGATGTCGATCCCTGCGATTCAACCGAGTGGGCATAAATTGAGGTGTAGAGCAGAAGTCGATGAACGGGAAGTGGAGAAAAGTGCGGGTAGTTTCCTAATGATTTGACGTTTAGAAGGCTACCTGAGGAAGTTCAGGGGTCTACCTCGAAAAGTTTTGTCTCAAACGTCGCAAAAGTGGAGGAGACTTATAATTTCGCAATTTCGCAAGGTGGAGATGGAACACTTTCGCACATTTTACCACGAGTCGTAGAAGAGCAGAAGCTACGATTCGAAATCGCGCTCGAGAGAAACGAGGAGTTCGGATGAAGATGCAAAGGGTAATAGAAAGTAAATTATCCCGGAGTTTTTCGTTTGACTGAGTGCTCGTTCTGCCGAAGAAGCGACGCGTGACCGAAACATCTCGTGCGATACTGGGAGCTACGAAGCGAGTAAAGTCTACCGTTCGTTCAGTCGACGATTACAAAGAGGATCAAAACCTATATCTAATACTCCCAGGTTTCGCCCTCTCCCTCTTCTCCCTCCTAACTTCCCTTTCCCTTTCCCTCTCTTCTTCCGTGACCCCTCCTTCCTTCTCTCGATCCCGCTCTTCCCTCTCCTCCAGCTTGAACTTTTCCCTCTCTTCCGCCTCATGCTGTAATCGTTTCACTTCCTCGGCCCCTCCCTGACTAGCAAGCGATTTCCATCGTTTCGACTCTCTCCCCTCATCCGACATCTCCTGATCTTCCGAGAGATTGCGTTTCCGTCGACGTGCTTCGCCCGTAGAGCGAATCAGAATCTTGAGTTCCCTCAATTCATCGACCGACATCATTCGACCTTTCCCCTTTCCCCCCTCACCGCTACTACCGCTGAACACCTCATGAGAGAACGCATTCGGAATTCCAGATTGTAGTAATTGTCGATCTCTCTCTGTTTGACGAGCTGTTGTTGTCGTCGAGGTGGACGCTTGTGGAGGTGGGAGAGATTCAGAAGGCGAAGGTTGAGAGGGCGAGAAAGAGGGAGAGGGTTGAGAGATATTAGGGAGGGCGGAAGGAGGTGAGGGACACAGGCTGACTAGGAGATCGAGGAGAGTTTGAGCGATTTCTGTGAAGAAGAACGAAGAAAAGGTTAGAGTAGGAGTTATTGCGAGCGAAGGAAAGTGGCAGTACTTACCATCTAGATCTTCATCTCGAGATTGACACGTTTCTGACCATTCTACACCGACTTGTGAAGGATCGATACTTTCCTCACTCTCCGACGAAGGGAACAAGAAACAAGTCAATCGGAGACAAGCGGCGGCGCAAGTATGTGGAGGGTAGCTGAGGGGTGATAATGTTCGGAACAGATCTGTCGCGAGGAGGAAGGCGAGATAGGTGAATGATTTCGCTTGATTGGTTGGGAGAGGGAGGAGAGTCGAGAGTCGCAAGAGATGTGAAAAGAGATCTTTCGATGTAGGGGAGCTGGAGAGGGATATCATATCAGGTGTGGAGAGGGTAGAGAGCGAATCGGGAGAGGTAGGCGAGGAAGTGAGGGATTTGTGGAGGCTGAAATTGAAACAGATTGTTTGGAGAATTAATCTTTCGATGCCGATCAAGTGAGGTCGATGAGCTTCTTGCGCCTATCTCATCCGATTCCTATCTCCGTCAGTCGTCTTTGATAACGATGAGGCTCGAGATTGCACTCACGGATTGATCTCCTTCGCTTTGACCACTTCCTCCATCCATCATATTCGCAACTTGATAACCCGCAATCTGAATCTCCCTCAGCTTCTTCAAGGTATCTTCTAATTTTGATGCGACTAGTATAGCAGATAAAGACACATCCTGTTCGTTGCAGAAGATAGTCAGTCAGGCTGAAAAGCGAAGTTCAAGAAATGTTCGACCTACTTGATAGGCGAAATCCCGCAAAGGAAAGTGAAGATGGAAGCGGTGATAGAGTGATTGAGCGGTAGCTATTGTTCGTCGTGGACTATGTTCGCTAGAGTCAGCGGATGGCAGAGGAAAAGGAGAGTTTTAAGGGATAGTTGCGTACAATCCAATCCTTTGAGCTACTCTTTCAATGTAACCACATGCTAACTGTCTGTAGTGATTCAATCTATGCTGTGAGAGGTCTGGCTGCTTATTTGAAGTCGATTGTAGTCGAGATAGTTGATCTAATTCGAGGGGTGAATAATAAGGTCGGAACGAGCGAGTAACGGATAAAGGCGCGATTGGTTCCAATGGGACTGCCATTCAGATGTACTAGAATAGGTTTGAGAGTATATCGATGAAATAGAGTGAAGTGGGAGAGTGAGAGCGATCCGTCAACTCTTGCCGTCTCTCCTATCACCCGACACTCCGCTCCACTCCAATGAGATGGCTCAAGACTATTCTAGATCAATCATAAATTCACTGTTTGCCCCTCAACCTGGAACCAATCAACCTCGTCAGTCCCCTCTTTTGTCGTTCTCGTTCCCTCATCATCTCCAACTGACCCCCTATCTCCCTTCTCCTCTCTGTAGCTCAAGAGAGTTATATCGCATATGTACAAACCTTTGAGCCCGTACCAAATTCAGATCAGCGCAAGCCGAGGTTCTTGATCGTTTCTGGTTTGTTTGCTTTCCCCTCATCAGGCCGACACCCTTCTGACTCTACTCACACGGATCACAGCTATGAGAAGCGGACAACTCAAACTACATAAAGCTAAACAGAATGCGAACGGTACTTTCTCAATTGGAAAAACTTGGGCTTTGGACGATTTGAGGCAGATCGAGGTATCAAAGGTACGTCTTTTCGATACTCTCAGCCGAGTTGAGTATGCTGATCATATCGAAGAGGGAATACAGCGAATGTATCAGGGTCGACTACATGTGTGTTTCCCACCTTCGTTTCCTCGGATTGCCCCCCACTTCGCTGACCTATTCTCCTTTCGTTCTATCTCCAGCCTCTCGAGTTCTCCTTGGTCATCAACGGCAAATCGTACAGATACGAGACAGACCTCCCTTCATCGCAACAAGCTGCGTTCTTGGTAACAATCGTAAGATGTTGGAGAAGATACATGGGTAGTATCGGTGAGCACTCTCTCTCAGCTACTTATGTTACGCCCAGTAGCTCACGTCTATAGTATCACAGGTCGAGGACAGCCCGACTTGGTGTTACTTGGCTTCTCGGTCGATTCCCCTAATCCTGCACCTCCCGTTCCTTCGACATCTTCGCAATTCCAACAACCTCCTCCCAGTCAGCGTCCGACTACTCCTTCTTCATCAATCCCACCTTCCGCATCCTCACAGCGGATCCCAGCTCCTCGACACCAACAATCTTACCCAGACCCCCGCCAACCGAATCTGTCGAGTTCCAATGCTTCTTCGATGAGATCCGATTATCCTCAGCAAAGCCAACCTCAACCAATCCGACCAAACTCGGCCGCTTCGACAAGCACGACATCTTCACGACATACGATTCCACCACAACCGCAACATCTCAGTTCCTCTCAATCCTCTACTCAATTCCATCAACCACCTCACGGCCGCATCTCTCCTGCACCTCCTCCACCTCACGCTCAATCTTATCCTCAACAACAGAATCCATATCCGATCGATCGACCAGGTAGCTCAGCATCCTCTCAATCTCAACAACAGAATCAGCAACGAAAAGGTTCATTCCCAGATCCACGTTCCATCACTCCCGTCTCGCAACCCCAACAACTACCTCCTCCCTCGCAATCGCAAGTTCGACCTGATAGTAGGCAAGATCGAGAACGAAATGGAGCTCCTCCCGCACGTCGACAAAACACTGGAAATGCCCCTCCTTCCGAAGTAGTTGGAATCGGGATCCAATTCGCTCCTCCTTCGAACGCGGCTCGAGAAGCTAAAGATGCAAAGAGGGGAATGATGTTGGATGAACCTGGACCACCTCCCGTTTCTTCTCGTACGCGTCGACCAAGCTCGCCATCTGCTCCTCGACCACCTACAGCTCCACCACTTCTCGCTCCTCAGCCAAGAAGACAAGCGACACTGCCCGATGAACTGGTGGATGATTCGACGGTTCTCACAAATGTCGAGGAAATGTTGGAAGGGTTCGAGTGGAGAGGATCAGTCGGGAACTATTCGAGTGATGGAGGAAGTGGTGGAGGAGGGAAGGGGAGGAAAGCGGATGAGATCGAGAAGAGGTTGATTGGGGAGTTGAAAGCGTTGGAAGCTGCGAGTATTCATGCGATTATGGAGAGCGATGATCGAGTGACGGGAGTTATTAAGCATCTAGACGATGCGTTGGGAGAATTGGATCGAATGGATTTATTGATCGGTCTTTACAAAACTCAACTCAACGTGCGTTTCTCCCTTTACTTTCATCAGAGTCTTGTCGAGTCTGATGTGGTAAGCGTGACGGATCGCAGCTCGTGACGGATGATATCGGACACATCGAATCTCAGAATCGAGGATTGCAAGTGCAAACTTCGAATCAACGTGCTCTCCTGTCAGAACTCGACAAACTCATGGTACGTTCTCGCTCTGCTCTTCTGCCACTGATGGGCTCAAAAGTTGAAGAAGTTCCGAAAACGTAGTCGACGATTCACATCGCGGAAAACGACCTGAGTTCGCTCTCGCAAGAATCGCTCGAGAACCCTCAAGGAATCGAAAAGTTGGAGAGAGCTGCTGTTTCGTTGTACAAAGCTTTGCTTTCTACTCGAGATACTGGTATGTTGCTCCTCAATGTCTCTTATCCGACTCTGACTGACTCTATGATTCGGTACGAATTCAGCTGTGGGAGATATGGCCGCTGCTTCAGAACGAGTCGGTGAGTATCGAACGAAGGCAGATCAGTTCTGCAAGCGTATTCTCGATTTCCTCAGTATCATGTTCAAGTTTCAGGTGAGTCGGTGTTCATTATCTGATTGAGTGTGGCTTGTCGAATACTGATGCTCGATTCGCCTCAACAGATCGACCAGTTGATGAATCCGAAAGATCCCTCTCTCCAGAACAAGCTCAAGCAAGGTCAACTCCCTTCACACGCGACAATGGAGGATTTCCTCGGTCGATATTGTGGTTTGATGTTGTTCGTGAAAGAGATTGATTCGGGAAGATATAGTCAGATTTGCTCGGTGAGTATCTTTAGCGCTTCTCCCGAGGTACAGTCGAGCTGACGTGCTCTTACGAGCGTGATAGGCATACTTTATCGCGATGAGCGGACTGCATCGACATGAGATTCAGGAATTGCTTGGAGGACTAAAGAAACAAGTCAAGAAAGCTACCGAAGATGAATTGGAAGCTAGTCAGTCTACCTCTCTCAGCATTCGCTCTCCTGATCTCGGTGCACTAGTGCTGAGTACTCGATCGAGTCTGGCAGGTTTCAGTACGAAAGAATCACCAACGATGCGACAACAATCGATTCGAAGAGCTGGTACTCTCGTTCGAAGTCCTCTGGAAACCGGTAAGAAGGATAAAGATAAAGATGGAAAGATGCCTGCGAGCGAGGTAAGCAGCGAGATCTCGTTTCTATAATTCTGAGCGAGCTTGCTCACTTCGTTTGTCCTCGCAATAGGCCTTCGCTCGAGCGCTCGATCAGATCCTCCCTCACCTCTCTCGCGAGCAAGGGTTTATCGCCGACTTCCTTCACATCTCGTCTATCGATACCGCAATCACTTTCGCAGATTACATGATGCTAGAAACGTTCTTCAGACGAGGGGCTTCGACCTATCTCGCGAGCCAGCAGGGTAAGTTCAAAGACGTTCGAGGCGCGATGGAGGGAGTGTTCGGGTGGTTGGAGATGGAGATCAAGGATTGGGTTGACGGAGTCTTGCAACGAGATCCAATGTCAGTTCTTTCGATACCCTTTATTCGTTAATCCCACCAAAGTAATCGCTGATCATGCATGCATGCGCTGTGATAGGCAAGTCGTCGGGATTCTGGCGACTTTGAACCGATTCATTGAGCAAGGAGAACGACAACATAACGAATTCTTGTCGAGAACACTTCAAAAGCAGTATCAGAAGTCATTGGCAACTCTCGAACGGTCATGCGTAAGCCTAGTTTCTGCCATTGATATGATACGGTGATCTGATAGGCAATCTACTTGTTCTGCAGAAGGAGCAAATCCGAAGTATCGAACAGACAAAGTTGACGCTCAAGAAACGAAAAGGTGTTGTTCCCTTTGTTCGGATCTTCCCTGTGAGTCAATTGCTATTATCTGCTTGTGTCCTGTCGACTGACTCTGAGTCGATCACTTCTAGCTCTTCGTCGCGAGAGTCGAGAATCAACTCGAGGGTTGCGACAAACTCGATGTTCGAAAAGTCGTCAACTCACAATACGAGCGAATTGTCGCCACGATGTTCGAATGCCTACAACAAATGGCCAAGATGGACGGAGAAGGTCAAGGTCAAGCACCTGGAGAAGGGAAAGATCAGCTCAATTACCATGTCATTCTCATCGGTTAGTCTCCGTCGATCTCAGCATACCTTCTCCGAGTCGAGCTGATTTCTGCGTCGATGAACAGAGAATATGCATCACATCATCGCTGTCTTTTCGGGCAAGCAGAAGGTCGCCGCTCTCGCTCCTTTCGTCCAGCGAGCTCGAGAGAAGTATGACCAGAATCTAGCAGCGTACATTCGGCTTATCCTTCGTCGTCCTCTCGCTCGAGTAGTCGTACGTTTCACTCGTCTTCGTTTCACCCTCACCGTCTGTTTCAGCGATACTGATCAATCCGGCATATTCAGGATTACTTCGCCGGTCTCGAACAACTTCTTCGTACTACCCCTCCTACCGAAGTCTCCCTTCATTCAGCTTACACCAAATCCTCTCTTCGACGTATTCTCTCCGACGTTCGAGCGAAAGATCTCCGAAAAGCGATCGATGCTCTCTACAAACGAGTCGACAAGCACTTCGGGGCCGACATCTCGTCACCCGCTGCAGAACACACCGATGTATTGAGGACGGTTTGGAAAGCTTGCGAAGATGAGCTGGCGAGGTTGACCACAAATTGGAAAGGTCTCGTTCAGAAATGTTATCCTGTTAGTAATTGCTCCCTTACTCTCGCTCATTGCTCTCTCGATCATCGACGCTGATGTCCTGTTACTATAGGACGAGAAAACGGGACTCGAAGTCTCACGAACGGATATTCACAACTTCTTTGCGAACGCACAATCCGCCTAACGAACGATATCACCTCCTCGATGTTCTATACCCCTTCATTGCTCGTAATCATACTCATGTGTAAGTATAGCTCACTTTCTCAACGGAACACCTCACTCTCGACGACAAGAAGAGAGAGGGAACCTTCTCTGAGTTGCAATGCTGCTTCGGAGACCGGGTGAACCAGGTAAGAACCTTATGCATGACAAGGGCAGAAGGAGGAGGCGCGTCTAGAGTAACAACGATGAATGGTCTATGAACGAAGGACACATGGATAACAGATAGGAGACGAGATGACAGAGAATCTATAATTTTGACAATTTTGGGGCTTCCTTCCTTCCTGGAGCTAAACATAAGAACCAGGTTCTAGACAGGCGAGGCGGGTACTTTGTAGGTGATGAGGTCGGGGAGCTGATCGAAAACGGTAGCGGTAGAAGGCGAAGTGGATAGGGTAGGTGCTGCGAATGGTCGGGCATTGTGAGTGATCAGCTTCTCCACTACCTTCTTGACATGCGATGAAGCTGACTCACTGCTTGGTTCAGATTCCGACTCCGAAAGCATCTCCTTTTCCTTTTCGCACTCGTTCGATTCGAGCGTGATAGGAGTCTCGTTCGTCGATCCCTCATGGCGCTTAACGCGACCGAGTCTACGAGCGACAAAACGAGCGATGGGGCCCTTTCGAGGAGGTAAGGGTCCACCATACGCTTTGAAGCCGATGCTAGAACGACGTTTAAAAGGTCAGCTCCATCCTCTTCTTGAATGTGACAGTCTGACTTACTAAGCGGCCATGGCGGTAACAGAATCGGAAATGACGAACACTTGAAGAACGAGTAGGAGGGAGATAGTGATCGTAGCGATGACTAACCAGGCGATTCCCCAGTTTGAAGATTTGACATTGGACCACACTGAACCGAAACGAGGTGATGGTTAGTACCGCTCTTTCCGACTCGACGACAGTCCCAAGGGAATTGAGCTCACTCATGCCGAGCCAGTACAGGGCGAACGCAGCGGGCACGACTTTTTGAGGGATGTACACCCAGCTCGTAATCCGCAAGAACTGGTAAGCCCATCGCAGGTATTTCTTCTGTTCGTCAGGCTTGTAGTCTTGTAACTGATAATATCGTTGAACTTGAATCAGGCCGAGTCCGATGTAAATTGGCAAGATCAAGGTCGCTTGCAGAATCATCCAACTTGCGAGACGGAATAGCATCGTGTTCTATTCGAAGAAGCTGCTTGGTCAGGGAAGTCGAAAGGATAGAGCGGGAGATAGGAGCTTACGTGAGTACTGAAGAAGGTGCACTGTCCGACGAATAGGAGGATAAAGCTGAAAACGTGGTGGAAATAGACACTGAGGACGAACAAGTTGGGTCAGTTCGATCTCGATTGGCCTTGAATCGAAAACCAATCGTTCACTCACTCAGCGCCGTGATCCCCTAGTAGCATATCGGCGGCGTAACCAATTAAAAGTAGTTTGATCACGATGAAAATTAATTCGATATCTTTGATTCGAATCGGCTATGGACACTCGATGGAATTAGCTCGGAGAACAGGCTAAGGGAGAATGTTCAAATACTTACCTCGGATCCGATAGCCCATAGTCGCCAAGCACAACACTGAAGGATGAGGCAGATTCTGAAGACGGGGTTAAAAAAGGTAAGCTTCGTCAAATCGTTAGTGCGGTGAAAGGATCGCTTACCCTTCGATTACGATATTTAGGATCCAGCCCAGACTACACTCTCGTCCTCTCGTCAGCTCTTTCTCCGAGTGTCTCGTTGAGGAAGGAAGACTCACATCGATCCAACGTATTTCTTGAGTACACTTCGAGCGACTTCCCTCTCAACCTCATGCCCGTACTTCGCTGATAGCGCCGCTTGAGTCCGATCGAGAGCAGCTTTGCGTAGGCCGAAGTTGAAGAGGAATTTGGCGCAGATCGCGATGAAGAAGAACGTCAAAAGAGTCCACACATCAGGTGTGTAGATATCCCAAATGGTATATTTGAGGCTGTCGAACTTGATCAGTGTGACGAGTTCCTGATGGGATGCGCGGGCAACTGTCGTGGGAGGAAGACGGGAGATGAGATGTTGAAGTTCCGAAAGGTGAGTGGAAATCCAACTCGAGTTGGACAGGAGCGCATCTTGCTCATTTTGAAGGACGATCGATAGTAAGGGTCCGACGTCGGTGGCGAACTCCCTAAGAAGGGAGCTCAGAAGTGTGATGTTGCCGAGACTCGTATGCGGAGGAAGAGAGCGAAGAGAATCTGCGAGATGCTGGAGAGCGTTTGGAACGAGTGAGGGGGAGGCCATGGCCGTCGTGGGAGGTGTAAAGGTATATGTGAAGGAAAGAGAAAAGAAGCGAGTGCGGAAGCGTCGGGAGAGAGAAGGAAAAAGAGAGGGACTCGGCCAGCGTCCAAAGTTCCGCTCTTGCGCGAGAGCCACACCTTTTGTGACCTGTAGTGTTCTCAAACTCGTGCGGACTAAAGCTGTATACAAGCGAAAAGACGAACCGGGGAAAAGCATTAGCAGGAAATCGTCGTTAAGGAAGGTGAACGGACTCTAAATTTTCGAATCGGAGCGCGAACATGCTTTAAGTTTTCATAGTCTTTCATTATGGTTCATTATGGCTACACGGTGATGCTTCTCTCTCTCCCTGTGAAGCGCTGTCGACAGATCTTGCTCAGGTATTGCGAGGGAGGCGCAAGTACCACGTTCAATCTTCTTTTGTCCTTTAGATGGCGCTAAAGCTAGTCGAACTTCACCTTTAGATCCAGCTAGAAGAAGTTTAGTTTGAAGGATCTGCAGGACATGGCGGAGAGAGTGAAAAGCTGGAGTACGAAGGTTTTCGCTCGCGTGGAATTTTGGTAGTTTCGCAGGGATTGATCAAAGCTCTGAGGCTTATTTCCTCTCGAAGACGGGCAAGAATACAGCAAGCTGCTTTGATCAGTCTCGATGAGGTGCGCTGGGCTGTACCGAGCAGACCGGCAGACCCCCGACGGAACGAATCGAAATCGAGAAAAGTTTCGTCGGAACGTTCTCTCAGCATTTCTCGTCAAGTCTACGATACTTTCCGTTTAATAGATCGAGCGATGGGAGCTGTCTTAGCGCTGTGCTGTGTTGTGAATCTGAGTGCAGGAAGCGAGGGAATCGATTTGCGAAAGTTTGAAATTGGGAAGGTTTTCGAAAATGACAAAGCTTTCCTCACTTCGCAAAGACTCACTCTAACTCGGGTTGAGGTAGCTCTTCAAGCTTCAGGAGATATAGAAGCGTTCGAACTTTTGTGGATTTTGTCAGAAAATGCAAAGTGCTCGCACCTTGTTTTGATCCAACTTTCTCCTTTCTCTCAACCATTCACTTCTTCATCCGACATCCACGCCGCTCAAGTTGAAGATGAGCTATCTACCAGCTGTGGGTACACAATATCGGTCATTGCAAGAGTTCAGGATCGCTGTCCTCGAAGGATGTGGTGAGTTGTTTACCCTTTCAATCATCCCCCCTTTCCGAATCCGACAGCTCTTCCTGGATGTTCGATGTGTTCGTACTGAATCCATAGTATCTCTATAATGCTATAGCCACAGCCTCAGTCAAGATGGGCATCACTTCAGGTAGCAGTCACGGAAGTAAGTCGAATATGCTTCGTTTCCATTGTTCCGTCAGATCACCTCGAAGGCCAATGATCGATACCGGCGAGCACAACACAAACTACTGCTCTTCCGTCGTTACTGCCAGGGAAGTCGGGTCGATCGTTCAAGTGACGGAAAGCGAAGAAAGTCACACTTGTCCTCGAGACGCTTTCAATCTGGCCGGACTGGACGCTGGGGTCGAGATGAAGAAGCGACTTGACGATTCGAGGTCGAGAGTTGTATCGGAAAAGGGGGGAAGGAAGTCACATGAGTCTCCGGATAGTAGCGAGGAGGGAGAGGAAGACGAAGAGGACGCACAGGGGACTCCTTCTCACCACGCAGTATCCTTCAAGCGACGTCGCAGCGCTCACGGAACCAGCATGACTGAAGGAGTGGAAGACTACGATGACCTTGAGGTGGAAGAGAAACGTTCAGTCGCAAAAGTCTCGAAACGAACTGTCGAAATGGGTCCTCCTCAAGCTCGATACCGCTCACTCGATGGTACGCAACCGAACTTGTCGCGTAAGCTCTCGCATTCTTAGCACTCTATCGAGCAGCTCTGACGAATTCGCAACTTGGATAGCTACTTCTCTTTCGACCCGAAACCCTTCGAATCCCTCTCCTCCCTCTTTCTCTTTCGACCCCGCCTTCGCATCCGAACTCGCTTCATTCCTTCGCACCTTCAGTCCACCAAGCAAAGATCTCTCCCACGACGTTGCAATTTTGGTCTCAGCTGGAATCACGAACCTCGATACTTTCATGTCAATCCTCATGATGGAGGAATCGTCTATCAAGCATTTCGTCGATATGGTCGTAGGGGATCAGAAGTCGCTTCTTCCTCCTTTCGAAGAGCTCGAGATTGTCAAGATCTCCAGGGAAGCGAAAAGAATTGCGAGGGAGAATTGATGACTATGGCGCTTCAAACTTTATAAGACAATCGGAGAATCACGAGTAAGTCAAAGGAACTATTGGGTTAAACGGTTTACTGACGGTGCATGAAGGAGGTGGTGATACGATTTCGAGGAGTGACGATTTCGGGCTTGGCCTTCACAGAGCTTTGTCTTCAATGCCCCATTTGCGCTTTGTACGATATTACATCGTCGCGAGCGATCGAGGTACCCTCTTGATCCGACTGCGTCCGACGAACCCTAAGAAGAGATGTTACGAGACGACGAATTGGTCCATATCTCGATGGGATTTGTGATCCATTCACCTTGAACCCGATGCTACATAAGTATAAGAGTCCTGTAAGTATTGACACAGAACAGCGAGGAGAGGAAAGACGCACTATGCCGACATAGCAGTGACCGAGTCGCTCAAGACGAAGATTTGCAACAGCAGGAGAAGCGGGATTATCGAAGTCGCGAAGACGATCCATACGACTCCCCACTTTGAAGCGCTCACATCATCCCACACTGTATTCAAGGAGAGGAAGAGCATCAGTATCGATCCTCAAATAGTGCGAATCTTTCGAGAAGAATGAGCGAGTTCGTTCGGGTTCGGATCGAGCCTACTCTGTGCGAGCCAATAGAGGCTGAATACTGCTGGTACGATCTTGGTTGGCATGTAGCTCCAAGTAGCGACTTGTAAAGATCGATGTGCCCATTCAAGCGATTTGCGCTGCAAAACAGGTCGGTCGTTCTGGGCTTGATAGTACTTTGCTACTGCTACGAGACCGAGACCGATGTACAGAGGGAGGGCGAGCGTCGCTTGAAGGATCATCCAATTTGCGAGTCGAGGGAAATCAGCATTCTGCAGGCAGAACGAATCAGCAGCTATTGCTCTCCCACGACTCGAAGAAAGACACTCACCTGGGTATCGAAAAGAGTACACTGTCCGACAAAGAGGAGGATGAAGCCGAAGGAGTGATGTAGGTAGATACTACAAGCAAGCAAGGTATCGTTAAGCTCGATAACGGGTCGACGGAGGAGTGAAGTGGTAGACTCACTCGACACCCTTGTCCCCAACAAGAAGATCCGCTGCATATCCTATCAGTAAAAGCTTGATGATTCCGAGAATGAGATGCTCATCTTCCTCCCGCAGATCCTAAACAACAAGATTTCAGAAGGAAAGCTCAACTCAATCTCTCGACCAGCGAATACTGCTGCTGAACTTACCTTGTTCTCGAGCTTCCATAGCCTCCACGCACAGCATTGGAGTACCAGGCAGGCGCTGCGTCAAATTGACAGGCTTGTTTTAGCTATCGATCGCGAAGTGAGAGAGGAAACGAACCTTTCAATGATGATCGCCAGACCCCAGCCAATTCTATCGTACAAGTTCCGTCAGCACTCTCGTAGTCAGAAACCTCGAGAGAGACTCGACTCACACAGCAACAAGGTGTTTCTTGAGAACATTTCGAGCGACCTCCGTTTCCACCTCATGACCATACTTTTCTCCGAGGCTCACTTGTACCCTTCCGACCGCTTGCTTGTTGAGACCGAATACAATTAGGAGCTTGACAGCGACTGCGATGAGGAAGAAGAGTAAGAGGGTGAAAATATCGCACGTGTAGATGTCGAAGAACGAATAATCGAGGGTGCCGAGATTCGAGAGGTTGATGAGTTGTGTTGGGGGATCGGCGACGAGGGAAGTTGAGGAGAGCGGAAGCTGAGAACGAAGAGAGGATGCGAAGTCCTCAAGAATGTCGACGAGGGAACTGTTGAGCGACTCCATCTGAAGACTGTCGATTGGGGGATGTAGTCGATATGAAGATGGAAAGAGAGAACTTCGCCTACTCGTGAACCGACAGAAGCCGATCTGTTCTTCGTACGAAACCAAACACTCTTTCTCCCTCGCTAAAATTGAGTCTCCCTCTCCATCGTTCCGATGAACCCAAATATAGGTCTCCATTCTGTTTTCAACTCGAAGTTCCGACTACTGCAACTACATACTCTAGGGAAGGTGTAGAGGGGCAAAGTTAGCGAAGAAGGAGAAAAGAGTGGAGAGAGAGTTTCGCACTAATCGACACGAGATTGACCGAAGTGGTTCTCCATCTGTTCGTGCGAAGGGAACATCAGCTCGGCCAGTACTACAGGATGGATCTAATCTGTCGGTCTTACTTGGGAGGATTGAATGGTTCTTTGCGAAGCGAGGGTAATTTGTTCTCCAGGTTCGAGATCCACACTCGATCACTCATGGTGGATAGTCGTGATGGTTCTCGGGTGACGAGAAGTAAAGTGAGGCCCTGCAGAACGAGACGGAGCTTCCTGAGCGAGGGTTTTGGAAATTAAGCGAACGTGCGAAAACTGAGAAAGCCGAAGCGAGAATCTGAATCGACTGAATCGAGCGGGCAGAGAGCGAGGCACAGGGAGCGAAGATGTAGCGTTGTATATGACAAGAGACTGCAAGCAGCGGTGTTCAGATCGATCCGAAGTGAGTGTGATGAGAAAGTGAATGGTGGAGAATGTTGGAATCGACGAGATTGAACCGAAAGGGCGTCCTCTACTGAATGCCGTCGATGCTGAGCCCTACGTGATGGAAGATGGGAGCCGATCGCTAAAGAGCTCTCGCGGGAGTTGGAGGAGCGGACCTGTCCAAGAACTTGATGCAATCTCATTGCAAGAGGCATACGGATAGCAGCCTTATCGGGGAGCCTTCGGCCCTTTCCTTGCTACCTATAGCTAATTCTCCTCTTCCCCTACCGCTCCTGTTTACCGCCCCTCTCTGCGGCTTGCAGCTGTCTCCTGACACCAATTCACTCATTTCGGACGCTGTATTTTAACCATACGAGCCTGTCCTTTCCTCGTGGTTTCTGTACTGCATCTCACATCCATCCCGATCTCTCTCAATACGACCCCGCTGCCAGGAACTGTTGTTTCTTGCTAGTTGATGTTAGGTTGACTTGTGTGACAGAGAGGAGAGCCAAAAGTAGCGGAACTTGATGTGGGCGGCTTGCGGTTCCGTTTTGTGGTCCGATATGTCTATTGGTGAGCTGAACAGAGTTGAGTGTGAGGAAAGAAGAGAGTGAGCCGTGTGAGGCGGAAATTGAATTGGTTGAAAAAATCGATATCGAGCTCCCTTTCTACTTGTGCTCTCCTCCACCGACAGTAGACGCCGTAAGTAGAGTTACTCTAGTATAGCTAGAAGTGTTTAACTAAACAGATTATGCTATCAACAGATGGCCACCATCTCTGCCGCTCCCATTGTCATCGACGGTAAAGGTCATCTCTTGGGACGACTTGCTTCCATCGTTGCCAAGCAGCTCCTTACCGGTCAAGTAAACTCCCATTCCCTTATACCTACCGAATTCAACCAGAAGCTAATCGATTCGAGTTCAACTTGAGTAGAAGGTCGTTGTTGTCCGATGCGAGCTCCTCAACGCTTCGGGTTCCTTCTTCAGGAACAAGGTTAGCCACAGTTTATTTAATACAGTTTGAGCGGGAAACAATCGGGCAACAGAGGGAGTAGAGACGAGATTATTTAGCAGGGGAGAAATTAGGGTTAAACGGGTTAAAAAGATGATACAAGGCACTAGAGGAGAAACTAAGGGCATGAAGCCATATTATGGCCAAATTGGAAAGGAACGATAGCGGTCCAACGGTTCAAGGAGGAGGGAGGATAATGTCAAATTCGAGGGAGGAGGGGATAATTATCACATTTCCACTCTTTATCTCTCTTCGTACTGACTCTTGGGTACCCTACCCTTTCGCAAACAGCTCCGCTACCACGACTACCTCCACAAGCGTCACTTGGTTAACCCCAAGAAGTCTGGTCCTTTCCATTTCCGCGCTCCTTCCCGAATCTTCTACAAGGCTATCCGTGGTATGGTTCCCCACAAGGTACGTTTATACTTTCCTTGAAATGGCTGAAGAGATGAATGGAATGAAGAGGCGGTTGAACACGTCGAATTGGAGCAAAGGAAACTGATGACTTTGTCAATTTAGACCTCCCGTGGAGCTGCCGCTCTCGAGCGCCTCAAGGTCTTCGAGGGTGTCCCCCCTCCCTACGACCGCAAGAAGAAGATGGTTGTTCCCTCCGCTCTTCGTGTCCTCCGCCTCAAGCCCGGACGCAAGTACTGCACCTTGAAGGTAAGTTTTCGAAATTCGTCTCTACCCTTTCCATTCCTCCTCAACATTCCACCCCTCTCTCTTTCCTCTCGACACCTTGATGCTTCCCTATTCTCATCCATACTCCTTCTCTACTTGACTAGAACTCGGAACTGATCATTTCGTAATTCTCATTTTATAGCGTCTCTCTCACGAGGTCGGATGGTCTTACCGTGATGTCGTCGACCGCCTCGAGGAGAAGCGAAAGGTCAAGGCCGCCGCTTTCCACGAGCGCAAGATGGCTTCCGTCAAGGCCCAAACCGCTGCCCTCAAGGCTGCCACCAAGGCCGCGCCTATCACTGAGGCTCTTCTCGCCAAGGGTTACTAAATGGAAGGCTATTGAGTCCTCTGGGTTGCATGAAGGAAGTCACTTCTTTAGTGTTCGATTGATTTTTTTTGTGGAACAAAGAGGGGAGAGAAACCTTTTTTTCTGTACTGGAACTTTCGAGAGCGGAGAGAGGCGACAGAGGGAGTCTCTCGAGTCGCTGGAGAAGACGGTGTAGATGAACGTAGCTTTGGGGAGTCTGCTAACCTCTTGTGACTTCCGTGGAGGGGAATGCGAAGCGATTTTCCGGAACTTGTTTCGAAAATTGCGCCTCTCAGATTGTCAGCATCGGTTGTTTCAACGCTCATATCGAGTTCTACTTATCCTTCGTCGTCAGGATGACGCCACGTTGACTCGGAGCTCTGATAGAAGACTTCGTGCGACAGAGTCAAAACGAAACTTGTGAAATTCTGCGAAATTGACCTGTTTGATTCAATCAGTTCATGCTGAGAGGCCTCAATCGCATCTCATCCAATCTTTCAACTCGTACACTAGTCTCAGTACCTCTACACCCTTCAGTACAACCTCGCTCCTTCTCGACTTCCCTCTCTTTCCTCCGATCAAAAATGGCTCAGCCTCAAGATACCTCAGTCAACAAGACGGCTCACCCCTTCGAACGTGCTTCATTGGAGAGTCTCTGTATTCGCAGGTTCTTCTACGCTCCCGCTTTCGAGATTTACGGAGGTGAGTAGCTACTTCCATTGTTTGATCAAAGTAAGATTGTTCGAATACATCACTGACTCAACCTGATTGACTCTTGAAAGGTGTCAAGGGTCTCTACGACTATGTGAATTCTTTCTATGACGTCCTTAAGCGTATGCGAGCTAATCTTGCTGTTTGTTGAAAGGGTCCTCCTGGTTCCTCCCTTCAAGCCAACATTATCGATCTATGGCGCAAACACTTCATCATTGAAGAGGAGATGCTCGAACTCGACACTACCATCATGACCCTTTCCGACGTTCTCAAAACTTCGGGTCACGTCGACAAATTCACCGACTGGATGGTCAAGGACAGCAAGACGAACGAGGTTTACCGTGCTGATCACTTGGTCGAGGGCGTACTTGAAGCTCGTCTCAAGGGTGACAAGGAAGCTCGCGGTGTAAAGGAAGTTGAACAAGAAGAAGATGCTACTCAAAAGAAGAAGAAGAAGAAGGTCAAGTCGGTAGCTGCCAAACTCGAGGATGGTCTAGCAGCCGAGTACGAGTCGATCTTGGCCAAGATTGACAACTACACGGGTGCTGAACTCGGTCAACTCATTCGGGATCTCAAGATCGTCGCTCCTGAAACTGGAAACGAAGTTACGGAACCCGTCGAATTCAACTTGATGTTCGATTCGAGCATTGGTCCTACTGGTCAGATCAAGGGGTAAGTCGACGTCTGCTTCGGCTAGTGAAAACGATTCGCTGACTGCGGATTTGGTTCTGCAGTTACCTCCGACCCGAAACTGCTCAAGGTCACTTTGTCAACTTCAACCGTCTTCTCGAGTTCAACAACGGTCGAGTACCTTTCGCTTCCGCACAAATCGGTCGATCGTTCCGTAACGAGATCTCTCCTCGATCTGGTCTCCTTCGTGTCCGGTTAGTTTTGCTGGTTTCCCTCCCCTCCTTGTTTTCGCCTTGCTGATCCCTTTCGCAATCACAGTGAATTCACCATGGCCGAGATTGAGCACTTCGTTGATCCTCTCGACAAGGATCATGAACGATTCGACCAAGTCAAGGACATCACTCTCCGATTACTACCCAAGGATGTTCAATCTGAAGGTCGAACTGATATCTCGGAAATCACTATCGGCGAAGCTGTCTCTTCGGTACGTCTCTCGAGAGAGAACACATCTGGCTTTCCTCGATGGTTGATGTAGTCTTTTTGCGTGAGCGTAGGGTATGGTCGACAACAAGACTCTCGGTTTCTTCATCGCCCGAATCTTCCTCTTCCTCACCAAGATCGGTATCAACCCTGCCCGCCTTCGCTTCCGTCAACACATGTCAAACGAGATGGCCCACTACGCCGCTGATTGTTGGGATGCCGAAATCGAGACTTCATACGGTTGGATCGAATGTGTCGGTTGCGCTGATCGATCAGCCTACGATTTGACTGTTCACTCGATCAAGACTCAAAACAAGATGGTCGTTCGTCAACCATTGAAGGAGGTCAAGATCGTCGAACGATACGTTCCCTCGGTTGACAAGAAGGCTTTCGGTCCTATGTTCAAGAAGGAGGCAAAACCTATCGAAGAAGCTATCCACGCTCTCAATCAAGAGGAGCTTGCCTCTGCTTGTAAGGAGTTACAGGAGAAGCAGTGAGTCTCGTGAGTATCTATCCCGTGAGCGAGAACTAACTTTACCTTCGTCACTAGATCTACTGTCATCGAAGCTGCCGGCAAGCAGTACGAAGTTCCCACTTCCGTCTTCACTGTCACACTGAAAGAGTTCCGCGAGCAAGGTAAGTCTGCTACTCTCGTTCGAGCCCCAACCCTCGAAATGCTAATCCTCTTTTCCAGTTCGTGAATTCGTTCCCAACGTTATCGAGCCTTCGTTCGGTATCGGTCGTATCCTCTACTCCCTCCTCGAACACTCTTACTGGGCTCGTGCCGACGATGTCAACCGAGCTGTTCTCTCCCTCCCTCCCGCCGTCGCTCCCATCAAGTGCTTGATCGTTCCTCTCTCCAGCAACGCCGAATTCAAACCTCTCGTTGCCAAAGTTTGTGAGTGACCCGCTTCTTCTTGCGTCGGACAAGACGAAAAGAGGACTGACTCGATCTCGTTCGAACAGCCCAACAACTTCGCAGTCTCGGTATCGCTTCTCGCGTAGACGACTCGAATGCGTCAATCGGTAAACGATACGCTCGTAACGATGAACTTGGTACTCCTTTCGGTGTCACCCTCGATTTCGCTTGTACGTTTGCACCTTGCTCTTTCCCCTTCTTTGGCGCCAGAATCTAACGAAACCCTCCATCCTTCTACAGCGGTCAAGAACGGTACCATGACCCTCCGAGAACGGGATACTACTCTTCAACTCCTTGGTTCGATCGAGGAAGTCATCACCCTCGTTCACGACCTTTGCCGCGGTTCATGCACTTGGGACGACGCTCAAAAACGCTTACCAGCTTACACCGGTGAACAAGATGCTTAGATATACGTAGACTTGGGTACGAAGGAAGCCTGCTTGCAAATACATCAACCTTGATTGAATCATCGATTTTTTCTTGCTCCGATGGCTCCGCGGTTTTGATTCTGCGCGCTCACGCTTCTCCTTTCTTTCCTGTCTTATTCTCTTTCCCTTTCCTCTTCATCTCTAAAGGTACAAAGATGAGTGGCCGCAGACGTTCAGGTGGGTGACTACTGCACCCTCAACTCGCTCCCAAAAGCTGACCCTGTTCCGTTCTTTCACAGCTTCTCTCTCTCAACCGGTCTTCAGAGACGACTACAACGACAATTCTATCGATCTTTCTCGTACTAGGCCGGACGATAGTCTCCCAGTACTCGGACTAGCTGGGAACGATGATTTGCCTCCTCCAAGTCGTAGTGAGCTTTTCCCACTTTCCATCTCTACTGCACTCCACTAATTCCACGTTACGAATAGCTCGTGTCACCGTCAATCCATCGATCACGGCTGAACAGCCGTCAACGACATCCACGACTGCCTCGCCTTTCGCTGTTCAAGTCTCCTCGAATCGCTCAAAACCCGATGTTCGCCTCACTACGCCCTCCCTCAGTATCCCCCCGACGGCTACAAGTGAAGAGGACGCACACCCACTCTCAAGATCTGCTTTCTTGCTCGGATTGAAAGCAGCAGGATATCTAGAACCGCTCGAAACTAGTCGGAACACGATCAAACAAAGGTTCAACCATTCCCTCGAGAAGCAGCACGTGAGTTGACACCCTTTTAAAGGCGTCAGTATTAGATGCTGACGATTTCGATGAAAGAGCAGTTCAAAGCGAATCTCTATGCTTTCCTCGAGCACGCAGGTGTCGCAAGATTGGGTGAGTCGATGATACGCTTCGTAGGAACAGAAGGTGCGCTCTCCTCCCATCACAAAGTCGCTTAACATCCAGCTGACTCTGCTATTGGGAACGCGCACAGAACCTCACTCTCCCTTCGTCAGCGTTTTCGTCACCGCTCCGCTTCGGACGACCGAAGATGTCAAAATCTACGCTGCCGATTCCTCCAATACTCCCTCTGTCAACGGCACTTCGACTCAGTGGAACTTCCTTGTCAAGAAATCGGATGCAGATTGCGAATGGAGCTGCAAAGCGAAACGATTCTGGGCAGTTCGAGTTCTATTCGAAGGACCTAAATCGACAGACGTCGTTCCTGCCACTATCCCTTCGACTACCACTCCGACTCGGCCTCGTGGGGTACGTCGTGATACGTTTCATCGGGAGATTGATTTGGATGTCGAGATCGAAAAGCGGGATAAAGAAGAAGAAGAAGAGGAGAAGGATCGACTCAAGCAGAATACGAAGAAGAATTCGGCGAGACCTTCGGACAGTCCTGCGATTCACATCGATACAAAGAACACTGCACCTGTGAACGCACCGCTCGAGGAGAAACCGCTGAGGACGCCAACTACTCCGACTGTCCTCGAAGCTACAAGACAATTGGCTCAGTCAGTCGTCGCAAGCCTTCCTCCCTCGATGCAGCAGCTTCCTGCTACCATGAGTACTCGAATCAGACACTGGTTCGATCAAAGTGCATCTCAAGGAGGAGACCTCGAGGAGCAGGAGGAAATCGATTCCGAGGAGGAACGTCGCAGGCGGGAGAAAAGGAGAAGGAGGCGAGAACGTCGTAGGAGAGAAGAGGAGGAGTTGGCAAGGGCTATCTCAAGGGATCGTGACGAGGATGACGAAGATGAGGTGGAAAGGAAAGCGAGAAAGGAGGAGAGGCGTCGAAGGAGGGCAGAAAGGGGATAGCGTCTAGGTCGTTTTCCGTTGTACAAGTCTCTCCCGTAGATTTATCTGAACTGTATTTGACGGCACTGAGACGGGATAGACGTCCCATAGCGAGGCAGCGATGTTCAAAGCTCGAGAATGACTCTGCGAGTAGATGCACCGAAGCGAGCCGTTCGTCCAGTGGTTGGCATGATAACGGACTAGACTAGAACGTCTGTTCAAGAGAGCTCCAATCGGCGTGCGAGAACCAGCTTCAACGAGCGAAATTCTTCGGAAATTCTGACCAAGCTTAGGGAATAATTCGCGGGATGCGATCTCGAGCGAGGGGCTAAAGAGAGTACTATCAATTCGTTGACGGTTTATTAGAATTCTTCAGTTTTGTGACACGAGTCGATAGACTTTTGGATTTTTCAGAGCAACCTTTCTCCCTTCTTCCCATCACTTTTTTCAGCACGACCTCTGCATCCGCCTCACAACTACATCTCCACTCAATTCAGCATGCACTACCACTCATCACCCTCTATTGCCCGCCTACCAACTCGCCCTCGGACACGCCTCGTCTCCAGCTAAAAGTTTTCTCTGCCAAACTTTTTCGACCATCAAAACAGCTTCTACTCTTCAAGGATGGATTCTGGCGGTCCCTGTGGGCTCACAGTTTCATTCTAGTGCAGCTCTTCAAGCAAGAGACCGCTCACTGTCATTCGGTTAGTCTGCCCTTTCCTTCCCTCTCCTCCCTTCCCTCTTTCCACCCCTTTTGCGCGAGATGAGCAATCAGTGTCGCCCCTATCCGAATCAAGATGAGCGATCAAGACCAATAAGATTTTATAGCCAAAATCACTTTTCTGAGGCAAAAAATATAAGCAACCCTTCATTCAAGCGAACGAGGATGCTGACTACCTCGTCGTTCTTCGTAGTTATCTGTCGGCACCTCTGAGCCGAGTCACATCCCGTCGCTCGCTTTCAGGCGGCCGGGTACTCTCGGACCCCTTCAGCTCCGCTGTTCTAGAGTCTGTCAAGTCGCTCCTTGCCTCCGTCACCTCAAGGTTAGTCTCTTGTCTATCCTCCACATCCCTGGACAAGTTCCCGAACCATCGACCCTTCAGCGTGCCTCGAGCAATGATGATTCATGTACATTTCATGCTAAACCTTAGCTGCCTTAGCCGGCGCTATGATTATTCAACTGTATTCCATCTAAGAACGGCCTACTGAGCTTAAGACACGCTGCAGAAGCAATGGGAAGAATCCCGAGGACGTTAGCGAACTCTGAGCTGACTTTTTCGATGTTTTCCTTACAGATCTTCGATTACCTGTTTTGTATCGCCTGTTCTGTCAATGCCAACTGTTCTCAATCCTTTGTCATCGTTCTCTATCCCTAAGGCCGAGTCGAGAGTTTTCACGGGCAATGGCAAGCATCTCACCGTCGTCGATTTCACTTTTCGTTGATTCGTCTATTCTGTTCTTTGGCACCTCGTTATAGAATTCACGGCGACTGCAGCGACTGGATGCACCTGAAGTGACCTCATCGAGCTAGTCAGGCCAACGATATGACGAGATCAGTTGAAACCTCAATCCCGAAATCATTCAACCAATTTCCACGACCTTTCCAGAGCACTCCGAGTGCTTCTTCCTTCCTCACTGCACTTACGATGCTCACCAACGCTGCTCGAACATTACTAGCGACTTCCCTCATCGGATCAGCCTTCGCTGCACCAACAACTTCAAGCGAGCTCAGCGAAAGAGCGAGTTCTGTAATCACTCCAAAGGTTATGATTGTATCTACCGTGAGTTAATGCACCTTCCATGCCATCGTATACAGCCACTCACGCAGAAATGAATAGTTCGAACCCGAAAGAACGCCTTGGATCGAACCATCTCAACTTTACTCGAACATCTCCTTCATCGGCGCTTCACCCCTTTTCCCCGATGTCGCTTGTGATATAGGGCTCACGACTTGTATTGTCACCACGGGCGAGGGCTTGACGAACGCGGCTTCGACCAGTGAGCGCCTCCGACGAACCCCTCCAAGGTGCGACTCTAAAACTGATGACTTTCTTCCCTGCTTACAGTCATGGCACTGACTCTCAGCCCTAAGTTCGACCTCACCCTCACCTACTTCCTCGTTGCGGGTAGTAAGTCTCATCACCCCTCTCCTTTATCGGCTCGTTTCTGACCCGAGCTTTTTCACAGTTGCTGGAATCTCGAGCGACGTCGGGACACTCGGATCGGCAGCATGGGCGAGGTTCGTTGTACAAGGTGGACTAGCATATGAGCTCGACGGAAGAGAGATCCCCTCTAATTGGACAGACACTGCATGGGCGTTGGGAACGAAGCAACCTGGAGAATTGCCAGATCGTGAGCTCGTAATTCCTGCTTCTTTGCAAAGGCTCCTCGCTAACTGATCGTTCCTCCCCTTTCTTTGACAGCTATGGATCTATACGGAACTGAAGGTGAGTCAAAGAAGCTCTCGTACCGGAACGAGCGATTGTAGCTGACCTCCCTTGGGAGATAGTCTTCGAACTTAACACGAATCTACTTGACCGAGTCTACAATCTCACGAAAGACATCCAACTCAACGATTCCGCTGAAGCCATCGAATTTCGCAAACAATACGATTCAGCTCCTGCCAACGAACCGCCAACCGTCATCCTCGGAGACTCTCTGTCCTCGGATACTTATTACGCTGGCGACCTTCTGACGAAGACATGGGAGAACTACTTTAACACGATGACAACGGGTCAAGGAAAGTATGCGACGACGAATCAAGAGGACTCGGCAATACTCGAGAGTTTGGTTCGAGCAGACGATGGAGGACTAATCGATTACAGTCGGGTCATGCTCGTACGTTTTCTTCATTCTTGTCAATCTAAACGTTCCTTTGCTGACCGAATCTCTTGCCACAGCTTCGAACAGGTTCAGATTTCGATCGAGCACCAAACTCGACTACCGACGCTTACGACGCATTTTACGAGTCGCAAATGGCTGGAGGGTTCGATCCTGCAACTCAAAATCTCCAGATTGTTGGCTCTGTCGTTGTCAAGGACATTATCGATAACTGGGACACGGTTTTCATGAACGGAATCGCCCCTCAAGGTACTCAGAATGGATCGTGAGTCCTCAAATATGGACTGATTGGCTACAGCTCGCTGACCTCCCTGATCAAGCAGATTCTATGGCGACGATATCGCGACCCTCCGACCGAATGGAACCGCACAAGCTCGTTCCAAGTTTCGTCGTAGTTTCATGCCGGAGGCGTGGTCGGCAATCATCGTCTCCGAGTGAGTCGCCGAGGCTATACGTCACTAGTTGAAGCCATGAGCGCCGCGTCGTCAAGGATCAGGGTCGGCGAAGGAGGGGCAGGACTGAAGAGCGCTCTCTGAACGAGCTGCTGAATATAGACTATATCTTCTCGATTGTATTGCCATATTTACTATATCTGTGCTCTCTTTAGGTCCTGAAAAGCTGCCAGACGAGTGTGTGAGTTTGGAGTGAGTAAAAACCGCTTGCGAAGACTTGGACTTTTTCGCAAAGTCCAACAATCTTGAATTTCGACATCGCGCTTTCACGCTTCGCTTACGCACCTCTCTTCTCGTGCCGCTGAACTGAAAGTACGATCAAGCCCAACGCGAACTGTGCGTGAGAGACCCCTTGTCCGTTTCCAACTCGCCTCTCGCTCCTTCCCTTCACTTTGTTGACGACCTTGTCCTCGATAACCGCTCACAGCTCGCCAACTACCCTCTAAACATCATCAGCAAGTCTACACATCGAACAAAGGCCTGCAAACCCCTCTCCGCCTTCAATCAACAATCAACAAATATTGGAAGCTAGAGCATTCCCCTCAATAGATGGAGCGGACGTTCGCAGCTATCTTCGCGAGTGAAGGTATTAGCACTCACCGTGGGATCAAATCACAGCTAGAGAGGGAGGGCTTTACCATTGTAGCGGAGGAATCAGTCTCAGGAGAAGAGTTGCGGGAGGTGGGCATAGATCTAGGCTTAGCAGTTGGCGAGGAAGGAAGGAAGTACAATGCTGGGAATACGCTTCTCCACAGCGCGTTGGTTCTTGAGAGAATGGATGCGGTTAAGTCAATGATCGCAATCTCGAAAGAGTGAGTCCTCTTTCACGGTTCTTTGCGATGTCGTGAGCTGAGACGAGGTCTATGTAGAATCACCTCGGAATCACCAACGGCTCACATCTTCGCCGCCCCTTCTCTTTCCGCCGCGTCAATGATCATTGAAGTCCTCTTTCCCTCACTCGACGACGAAAGCGAACCCGTCTCTACCAATCAAACAGCCCTGTCTCCCCTTACGATCGACACACCGAAAGCGAAACCGTTCGCATTGTCGAATCTTGCCTGGGAGGCGGGAACGAGTAGTCCATCTTCACCGTCAAATCGAAACCTTTCTCCCAAGATTGCTCAAGCTCTCGAACAACTGGAGGCAACGCAGACGAGACCGGAAGAGTTGATACAGGAGGACAGAGCACGGGTGGAAAGAAGGACGTTCGAACAGGACGAGGCTCATTTGGAGGAGGATCACACAGTCGAAGATCTCGACGACAGCGAAGCTCGATCGACTTTTCCAGTCTCAGCGTTACCACTCGGCGACCTCCTTCCCACCGTGGCCAGTACTGAGAGACCTCGACCTTCCTCCTCCTCCGCTTTTTCGACTTCTCTCAGCTCGACGACTAGCGCATCTTCTTCGGCCTCTTTCAAAGCTCGCCCTGCTCCTCCCCCTCCCACCGCTCAACCTCGTATGACCAAAGCTTCGGCTCTTCGTATGGGTAGACCTCTTCCTCCGACTACTCCTCGAGCGAAATCTTCCTCTTCGATCGAAACCCTGTCCTCTCTTTCCACGACCACTCCTCGTGTCATACCCCAACCCAAATCTCTTGCCGCTCCTTCCGTTACTCCTCGAATGACGAAGTCGTCCGCTCTCCGAACTGGCCAAGCTCTTCCAACGACTCAAACCCCTCGTCCCGCGAAACGACAATCGATCAGTACATCAGAACGGGCAGCTCTCGATCGTCTCACCCGTCGTCAGAGCGTTCAACTACCTATTCCTGCTGTTCCGCCTATCCCAGTCGAGGTGCGAATGTCGAAAGCAGCGATGCTTCGGATGGGCATTGCGATTCCTGAGGCAGCTCCCCGATCCCATAGCAGACAGTCCAGTACCAGCTCCTACGCTTCGACGAGCGAGAAGGATCTGTCCAAGAAGAACGAGCGGAGGATATCGGTATCAGCAAGCCTCAAGTCGTTACGAGAGCCCGCTGTCGTCCCCAGATCGACCAAGTCTTCCTCACTCCGAACTGGATTCGCCGACAACTCGCCAACGAAGGCTCGACCGGGTTCGATCGCTATCTTGGATGATGTCGAAGAAGGGGAGAAGAGGTCCACTTTCGAAGGGATTCCTGGTCATAAAAGAAGAGAGTCAATTCAGGTCGAATCGACGCAACGACCAGCAGTCGAGGTTAGAATGAGTCGAGCATCGCTCTTGAGAAGCGGACAGGCAGTCGCAGCTCCAGTAGCTCGGACTGGTGTATCGACGGCAAATTTCGACGGAGGTGAATCCAACTCGCTGACTTCCCTCATTCGAGATTACGCTAACACTCGCCGTATCATATCACAGTTCCTGGTCACAAACGAAGAGAATCAATCGCAGTTCCCTCGATGCATCAGCCTCCCACCCACACGCCTCGACCCAATCGAGCCTCTCGTCTCCGACAAAAGAGTGATTCCGCGACTCATCCCGTTCCCGCTCGACGTCCCGCTTCCGCTCTCGCTTCGATTCCTGCTCAAGTACGAACGATCGGAGGACCCGTCACACCTCGTCTCAACCGAGCTGCCGAACTTCGACTAAAGGCCTCCGACGCGAAAGAGCAACGACCAGGTTCACCGGGAGTAAGGAGTGCGAATGGAAGTTCGAAGATGTCAAGGCCAACAAGCGCGATGAGTGACTTGTCGAACGGCGGAAGGATCTAGTTGGAAGGTGTCGTTCCCGGAGAGACGCCGGTCGTCTTGATTTTTCTAATTGTACACTTTCTCACGTCTTCTTATCAGTTCTCTTGTATTAGTCCAATCAGTACCTTATCCTCGTCGTTGTAAAAATCACGTTCTTACCCTCTCGCATGTTCAGAAGATTATGTGTTTCAACTACAGAGTTGCACTTTTGACAAAGGATCCAAATATATCGGAGAGGAATGCGTATGGAAGGGAGATTGAGAGGGAGGGGGTAAAGCGAGAAAAGGGTAAAGCGTGAGGGAGGAAGTGAACTGAAGAGGATACAAATTGGGAGAGCAGAACAGTAAAGAAGAGGGGGGTGGGATGGTGATCTTAGACTCGTCCACCAACGACAAAGTCCTCGACCTCGTGGAGCCTTCGTTGACCGTCGACGGAAGCGTTTGAAGCGGCACTGAGAACTGCTTTGAGGGAGGCAGCGGTAACATCCTCGTCGACTCCGACTCCCCAAACTGCCTTTCCAGTAGCAGTATCGATCAACTGAACGTAAGAAGCGGCCTTGACATCCGAACCTTGTCCGAGAGAGTGTTCACTGTATTCCCTAACTTCGAGGTTGGCGGTACCCAATTCGTTCTTGAGAGCATTGAGGAGGGAAGAAACGGGACCGTTTCCTTCTCCAGAGATGGTCTTGTCGGCTCCGTTGTCCTTGACGGTACCCTTGAAGACCTTCTTCGTTGATCCTTCTCCAGCGAATGAGTAATCGACGAGGGAGAATCTCGCTTGAGCTTCTTCCGAAAGGTAGTAGGCAGCCTTGAAAGCCTTGACGATATCTTCGGGAGTGATCTCCTTCGAGGTACGTTCTGAAATCGATTGGATGTATTGATAGAATGCGGGTTGCATCTTTTTGGGGAGATCGAGGGAAAGATGTTGTTGGACGATGTAGGCGACTCCTCCCTTTCCGGATTGAGAGTTGACTCGGATGACGGCTTCGTAAGTGAGGGCACAGTCTGCGGGGTCGAGGGGAAGGTAGGGGATCTGAGGAGGAGAAGGGAGAACGTCAGCCTTGTTATACGAAATTCAGCTAAAGAGAAATGTCTGCTTACTTCGAAAGGTCCGTCGGCGTGCTTTTGACGGTACGAGAATCCCTTCTTGATAGCATCCTGTGAGAGAAGAAAGCAGTAATCAGAGTCAGTGGACAGACGAGAGAACGGGAAGCGAGAGAGAGCTTTACCTGGTGAGATCCAGAGAAGGCGGTGAAGACGAGTTCTCCGGCGTAAGGAGCACGAGGGTGGACGGGGATATCGGTACAAGCAGTGACAACCTCGATGCACTCCTCCAAGTTTGAGAAATCGAGTTCAGGGCTGACTCCCTGAGTATACATGTTGAGAGCGAGAGTGACGAGGTCGACGTTTCCGGTACGTTCACCGTTTCCGAAGAGACATCCCTCGACTCGGTCAGCTCCCGCCATGAGTCCAAGTTCTGAAGCGGCGACTCCAGTTCCTCGATCGTTGTGGGTGTGGAGGGAAACTACGACATGTTCTCGCTCCTTGATGTTTCGGCAGAAGTATTCGATCTGTGAGCGGCGACCGTAAGTCAGAACCAGTCTGGATCACGCGACTCGAGGGAAAGAGAATTTTGACTCACTTGATCGGCGTAGTTGTTGGGAGTAGCGACTTCGACGGTAGCGGGCAAGTTGAAGATGATAGGCTTCTCCTTTGACTTGTCCTTTCCGTTGAACCAAGCCCCTTGAACAGCGTTACAGAGTTCGACAGCGAAGTCGGGTTCAGTTTGCGAGAAGGCTTCGGGAGAGTATTCGAATTGCCATTGAGTTCGGTCACCTCGTGCGATTGCCTCATCTACGAGTTGTCGTACGAGCTTGACATGCTTGACGGCGAGGGCGATGGTTTGTTCTTTCGAGTTGCCGAAAACTTGGTCTCGGAATACGGGAGCGGCAGCGTTGTACATGTGGAAGATGACGTTTCGGGCATCTCGTACACCTTCAATCGTTCGTCGAATGAGCGATTCACGGGCGGGGGAGAGAACCTGTAGCAATGCGAGCTGGTGAGTAAGAAAAAGACAAGCGGAAAACTGCGAGAACGAAACGTACTTGAAGCCAAACATCATTAGGGAACTCGTCCTTCTCGATCAAACCCCGAATGAAACTGAACTCGGTTTCACTGGCAGAAGGGAAACCAGCTTCAATCTCCTTGAACCCACACTTGATGAGGCTATAAAATTAACGAATTAAACTTTTCATCAGTTTCGCTACCGGGAAGAAAGGGACTCTTGCAAGACTTACAGGTCGAAGAGCCTTTGCTTCTGTGCAATGGTCATAGGATTCACCAAGGCCTGGTTACCATCTCGAAGATCTGAAGAAGCCCATCTAGGTGCTTTTGTGATTCGCTTGCTAGGCCATTGACGGTCTGGGAGGTTGACGGAAGCGAAAGCCCTATAGTTCAACAAATGCATGAGCCAGTGTCCACGCTAGCTAGATTTTCAGAGAGGTGAGGCTACTTGTATTTTGATGAAGGATCTTTTAACCAAGTTGCAGCGTTGTTGACGGGAGTTGAAGAGTGCATTGATCGAGTGATGACTTTTGCTGATCTCTGAATAGCTTGTCGAGCAAACATTGTAGTCCTAGAATGAGGAGTGAGAGAGAGAGCTATTCCCCCCATTATTCCCCCGAACTTTTGCCGAAGTTAACTTTTTGACTCTACCCTCTTCACTCCAGTCAGGTGACTTTGGTACCCGAATGGAGGATGATGTACAACCTCCTCGTTCAGTGAGAGACAGGATCGCACTCCTTCAACAGCAGCAATCATCTTCATCCTCTCCTCAATCTAGTTCGTCTTCCACCCTTCCCTCAACGTCATCTCGTTCAACTTCAACTCTACCTATACCTACAAAGTCGAGACCTACATCAGCTGCAAGCTCACCACGAATAACATCCAATGAATCGAACAATCCTTCCTCTTCCTCTCGGTCCCGCGCACCTTCCTCGCCTCGATTATCAGCTTCTCACATTCAAAACCTCTATAACCAGCCTGGATCAACAACAAGAGATACGATAACGTCTCCGGTCAAAGGTCAAGCTACTTCGGCCCATTCTTCTATCATTGCAAAAGGGAGTTCTCCTTCGAATTCGCGAGCCGCAAGTCCAGCGAATCGAAGTCGAGCGAATGGGGATCAAACATTGGAGGATAGCCTGGCCGTACAGCTTGGAGGAGGAGGACGCGAGTCGAGACAAGGCAGCGTTGCAAGATCGCATTCTCCCATTCCGTTTTCCTCATCCTTCTCTTCAGATTCACCTCGCTCCGGATCACCAGCTCCTCCGCCACCTCTACCGAGACGAATCGGCACACCCGCGAATAGCGCTACCTCTCAGATACGACAAAGGAGTCAAACTATTGATCCCTCAGTCTCTCCCGTCTCGCCTACCGATTCTCGACCACCCCCTCCGCAGCTCCCTCCTCGTCGTTCGTCGACTCTAGACCCTCTTTCTTCCACGAGACCGACAAAAGTAACTTTAGCGTCATCTTCTGCGATCAGTTCAAACCCAAATCAGAATCCGAATCCGAATTCCAATCGACCATTACCACCACCTTCTCGATCAATTCCTGCCTCCCACTCTTCACCCACTTTGAACTCAGCTCCAGCTCTACCTAGACGCAAACCAACACTAACAATCTCTAACAACGTCTCACCTCGAACTACCTCCTCTTTCGAACCCCCTCCTCGACCCTCCATAACATCCAAACCAACTCTCTACGATCCCCTCTCCCTCCCTTCTTCCTCCAGTCGTGCTCCAAACCCTCCTCCTTCCCGCTCAAACCCTCGCTTACGCAACAAAAACGGCTCGTCAACCATTTCCTCCTCATCGTTCAAAATCCGACCTATCGATCCTCGAGCTCGGAAACGATACGAGAGGTTATTCGATCAGTGCTTATTATACTCTGAGAATAGAGAGGAGGAAGAGGAGGAAGAAGAGGAAAAAGTTGATGGCGAAACTGTTCGAATGATTTGGGAACGGAGTAGATTAGGGAGAGATACGCTGAGAAACGTTTGGTACGCTCTCTTTACTTTTCCACCTTTCCCTTAGAGTAAAGGGGAACTGACGGATTGAATTCGCGAGTGTACAGGAATCAGATCTCGCCGAATTCTTCGACGTTGGATAGGGAGGGATTTGTTCGAGGGTTGTGGTTGATCGATGAAGAATTGAGGAAACATCATCGGAAAGAGTAGATGGACGGACCCATGGGACGGCAGAGGAAGGGGAAGAAGGTTGGATCTTGCGAGGAAAGGAGTGCGATATTTAGTGAAGCGGAAATTCGAGAAATTCTGTGTTGGAATCAGTCTTGTTGTCATATCATTATTCGATACCTGTCATCCTTGAGTATTCTCGAAGTGAAAGCGAGAAAGTTGAGTGATTTGTCATGAACGTTGGCGTGCGAAGAAAGAAAGTTGAGAGAAGTTGTCTCTTGCTCTGTTCACTTACAACTCGATCTCGACTGTTGAGATCGGATCTGAACCCTGGCTTTCATTCAATCGATCAGGAAATCGACTTCAGTCGTAGGCTTATTCCGATTCAACACCTCAAACTCGGCTACTCTCATCGGCCTTTCTCACTCTCACTCGCGCTTCAACTCGCAAAGAACTCTCAGTACAACTAGATACAATATGGCACCAGTACCCTTCGAATCGAAAGCGAGCGATAAAGGAAAAGATCATTTCGATTTATTGGTCATTGGAGGTGGATCGGGTGGATTGGGAGCTGCGAGAAGGGCCGCTCAATACGGCGCCAAGGTAGCCATCATTGAGGAGACCTGGAGATTGGGAGGAACTTGTGTAAACGTCGGATGTGTTCCCAAGAAAGTAATGTGGCATGCTGCAGATGTTAGGTAAGCCCTCGCTTTCTCCCTCTTTCTTCGATTGAAATATCTCGCTCACGATAGAGGGATCTACAGGGAGAAGCTTCACCAAGCCAACTCTTATGGTTTCACCGTTCCTGAAGAAAACACCAAAATCGACTGGCCTACTCTCAAGAACAAGCGAGACAAGTACATTGAGCGATTGAACGGTATCTACGAGAAGAGTGAGTCGGATGGAGTAGTCAGCTCATCGAGACGTAGCTGAAGGCAGTACTTTCCCGCTCACAGACGTCGAAAAAGACGGAGTCGAATACATTACCGGACACGCTCGTTTCGTTGACAAGAACACTCTTTCCGTTTCTCCCACCTACCCCGCCGACAAAGCTCATGGAGGAGCTGACGAGGAGCGCCAGTACACCGCTGATCGAATCGTCATCGCTGTCGGAGGAACGCCTACTCTTCCTAAAGATATTCCTGGTTACGATTTAGGTTTCCACTCTGATGGATTCTTCTACCTCGAGGATCTTCCCAAGAAGGCTGTCATTGTCGGAGCTGGTTACATTGCCGTCGAATTGGCAGGTGTCCTTCACACTCTTGGTAAGTCATAGAAACTCTTCTTCCTCTTCCCGCCGAAGACTCACCAAATCTGTATTCACAGGTGCTGAAACTCACTTGATGATCCGACACGAGAAGATCCTCAAAGCTTTCGACCCTCTCCTCCAAGATACTCTCCAAGAGCACATGGTCAAGACCGGTATTCACATTCATCAAAACACGAACGTCAAGAAAGTTACGACCGAAGTTGAGAACCCCGACATTCACAAACCTTTCCGCAAGATCGTCCACACCGACAAAGGAGAAGAGATTGAAGCCGACATCGTTCTTTGGGCTATCGGTCGACACTCTCTCACCGATGATTTGGGAATCGACAAGGTTGGAGTAGACCTCGCCAAGAATGGAGATGTAGTTGTAGACGAGTACCAGAAGACCAATGTCGACAACATCTTCGCGATTGGAGACGTTCAAGGAAAGGAGTTGTTGACCCCCGTCGCGATTGCCGCTGGTAGGAGGTTGTCAAACAGGATTTACGGTGGAGTCAAGGGAGACAAGTTGGACTACAACAATGTTCCCACTGTCGTCTTCTCGTGAGTCGCCGCTACTATTTCTTGAAAAGAGTTGGCACTGATTTGGATCTTTTTTGCCTTTCCCACAGTCACCCTACTATTGGTACTGTCGGACTCGTATGTCTCGTTCTCTCCTGTTCAGTCTCTCGGGAAGGTGCTCATCTCATCGTGTATCGTATGAGTAGACTGAACCTGAAGCGCGCGAGAAGTATGGAGATGACAAGATCAAGATTTACAAAACTTCTTTCACTTCCCTCTACTACTCGATGATGGACCCCGATCACAAGGAGCCTACCGCTATGAAGATGGTCTGTGCTGGACCTGAAGAGAAGGTTGTCGGTCTTCACTTGATCGGAATCGGTTGCGACGAAATGATGCAAGGTTTCGCTGTCGCCGTCAAAATGGGAGGTAAGTCTCCTCTCACTCTCTACGCGCTCTCTACACACCTCTACGCACTCACTAACGCTCAAAACACGTCGGAAACGTAGCAACCAAGCAAAATTTCGACGATACGGTCGCTATTCACCCTACGAGTTCAGAAGGTACGTTCAGAGCTCTCCTGGCCTCTCTACGTGTCTATCGACTGACTGTATCTGTTGGCGGCATCACAGAGGTTGTCACTATGAGATAAACGACTCGTTCGCGATCGATTTTGATAAATTGTACTTTAGTAGCTTACTTCTCGGTCTGAAAGCAAATCCGAGTTCGACTTACGCTTTCCTATATGCCTTGTGTGTCGCGCGTACAGCAAAGCGAGAGAAGTCGTGAATGTGAGGAAGTGATCTGAAATGCGAAATGGGAGAAACCTCTCTCGCTCCTGCTTCTCACTCGATCTCTCTACACCCTCGACTAGACCCTCAGTACACGCCTATATAGTATTACAACCTCTACAGTAGCCCCGAGTGGCTCTCTTGGAACCCTTCTTGTCGACTATCACCTTCTTGATCTAAACAAACAATGTCGGAATCTTCTTGTACCGCCTGTGGAGCGAAAGGTAGTCTCGAACTAGAGCTGGCCTCTGGTACTCTCGCATGCAACCAATGTGGTGTAGTCGCTTCAAATTCAATGAACGAGGCATTCGAATTCTTGGGAAGGGTGGACGAGGAGGATGAATACACGAATGGAAGGATGTATGTATCGGATAAGAATACTGCTTGGGGAGGAGGACTCGCAGCTAGTGGAATTAGGGCTATGGGAGGGAGAGCTGGTCAATGGGCAGCAGGAGTTGGAGAGAAGAGGACTATGTTTCATGCTAAGAAGAAGGTGAGCTACCTCGTTCCTTCTATATAGAGTGCCTGAGATCTGTACTGAGCCTAGGTCGAGCGCTCCCAATTAGTCTGAAGCCGAAAAGTTCATTCGTCGACTTTTGCTTCGTTTCGACGCACTCTCTCGCAAGACCAAGACTTACGCCCTATTCAGCGGCATGAAGCAGGAACTTGGGTTCAGGTGGGGTTATCGAGCAGAGGTTTACGCTGCAGCGTGTGTTTATGTTGCGATCAGAGAGGATCATCGAGAGATTTGGGTTCAAGACATTTTGGTTCGTATTTCGCTCGATTCTTTGCGTATGCTGCCATCACTGACTTCTCCAATGCACAGAACGCTTGCGAAGACATGATGACCGACTCAATCCGAGCCCTACACTTCGCACGAGCGGTCCGAATCACCAAACTCGAAAACGAAATCCGAACTCCCGAAATCGATCCCGTCATGTTCGTCGAACGCATCTTGGTCCACCTACAACAGATTCTTCGAGATCCAAAACCAAAGTACCACGTCGGACCGAAGGAGAAGGCGTTCTCTGCCAAAAACCTCACTTGGATTCGAGGACTCTCGCTTCAAGATGCTCGAACTCTCGCCGTCTCCCTCCTCGGTTTCTCTCGTGAACTCTACCTCGTCGCTGGCCGATCTCCCGAACAAGTCGCTTGTGCAGTCGTCATGGTCGCTCTCGAAGGAATCGCTCGACAACCTTGTCCGAAACAACAAGAATTCGACGACGAGTTGGCGTGGTTGACCAAAACGGCATCATTTACGATTCAAGAAAGGTACAGGGAGTACATCAAAGCTTTGACGGATTACGCACCGAAACTTCCTTGGGTCGCAAGCAAGGCTAGCAAGTGGAAAAAGAAGGAGGTGGTAGAATACACGAGCGATATCGTTCAATTCTGGAGGGCACTGGATGCTAAACAGAAGAAGGACAAGGCGAAGAAAGCGGAGGAGGAGTTGCAGGCAAGGAAAGCTGAAGAAGACTTGCAGGCAGCGAGAATGGAAGAGGATTTGCAGAGAGCAGGAGAATCTGAAAAGGGGAAATGGGAAGGAAAGATCGAGGGAGAGGACTACGCTTCGGATCAAGGGCGAGATCAACGTCAGGAATCAGAAGGAGTCTTCGTGCCACAGCCACAACAAGAACAAGAGCAACCTCAGCAGATCGAGGGAATGGAGGAAGAGGAGGAGGAGGAAGGATCAGACGAAGAAGCGCTACCTGCGAACCTGGTCGCCGACTACGACGGCAGCCAAGCCGACTCTCCAACGGCCTCCGAGGACGACTTACCTGATCCCATGAAATCCAAGACCGCCGCAGATCTTTACGAATTCGACCAAACCGAAATGGCTCCATCGAAGAGAGGAGGAGGAGGAGGAATCGACAAAGCCGTACGCTCCGAAACAGTAGCGAAACGGGCTCAAGAATACGTTCGAGGATCTCCCGAATGGACTCGACGAAGAGCTGCAGAAGCCGCTTTGGCCAAAGGATATCGACCTTCCCCTTCTCCCGCTCTATCTCCCGCCCCTCCTACTCCCGAAGCCTACTTCCCCGATCTCTGTCTTCCAACTCCACCTCCCCTTCCCGTCGCTTCCTCATCAAAATCGTCTTCGAAACTTAATCCGAACAACAATCGCCCACTCACTGCTGTCGAAAGTCAAGAGATTCTCGCTTATGGACACAAACCCGAAGCCATTCGCGCTCAACTCGCACCAGGTCTAAAGCGCGATGTCGGATCGAATCGAAGCGAAACTCGTCTCAGTCGACTTCTTTGGGAGAAAACGGCACACGATATCGAAGACGAAGAACTCTTCGCGGACGGAGAACTCGAATCTTACCTCAGGACAGACGCGGAGGCTCTACTCGTCGCTCGAACCGATATCTACTCGAAAATGATCAGAGACGCAAACGCTCAGAAACACGAAGAAAAAGAGATTCGACCTCGTCGTCGGGTTCGAGGTCAAATCAATCCGGAATTCACTGAGCTCAAGAATGAGGCGGAGAAGAAAGGTGTATCGATGGAAACCGTTTTGAGGAGGAGATCGAGGAAGGCGAGAGGAGAATCAGACGAGGAGGATGTTACAAGGGAATTCAGACCAAGGAAGAAAAAGTCAAGAATCGGTGATGAAGCGAGGAAGAGGTTGGCTGCTTTCTTGGCAAAGAACGGGAGTGATGAGGAAGAGGAACAAGGAGAAGGGGGAGCGCCGGAATGGGTCGGATTGGCGATAAATGTAGCAGGAAACGTCGACGGAGGAATTGGCGAAGTCGATGGAGTGGATGACGAGGATGACGAGGATGAACAAGAACCAGAACCTGATAACGCTGAGGGGACGGATTGGAAGAAACAAGTCCAATATGCACCCTTAGATGGTTACGGTTATGACGAAGATTAGATTCGAAAGGGACGTCGCTTTTTTTTTCCCCTCCGCCAAGTTTAATATGTTGCTTGTACAAATCTCGATTAGTAAACGATGTACTGAATTCTTTGTTTTGCTTCAATGATGTTCAGAAGGAGTCGCAGGGTTTCGAGAGTTTGCGAGAATCGGATCGAGGTAAGTTCTCCCATCTCGTCGTTCTCCTTGACTCCCCTTTCTCGCACGCTCTGCACTCCTACAGCTGTGGTCTCCGAGTCCAGCTATCTCAATTTCGCGCTACGATCCGCTGTACTGCTTTTGCTGCTGCTTCAGAAAATCAATCTCCTTCGAGAAAGTTCATCAAAGAGATCACGGAAACGAGGTGTTTGGTCAGTGTTGTACATCATGATTATAAGGATACAGAAGGGTTGTGGAAGTGGTTGTTGCACAAGTAGACATCGGATGACGAGATTCAGTTTATATATTGTTGATAGTAAGGAAATAGAATTGTTATCATTGTACATCATACTCTAGATGACAACGGAGCGATCACAGAGAAGTAGATTGAACTGCGAACGAGTCGTATGAGAACGTGGAAATGAAACAGCTCAGAAAGGAAGAGTCGAAGAATGGCAAAACTCGTTTCTCATTGCGCCGCATTGAAAGGGTATGACAAGCAATTCTCCGTCTCTGACAGTTACGTCCCAATTCACCATTCGCACTCGTCCATGGCATAACGATCGATCACCATTCCGTCGAATTCATCGAGCTCCCAATTCTCCTTGAACTCCTCGACATACTCGTCTCCGTTCTTCTCCCTCAATTCGTCATAGTTTCCTACTTCCATAACGTACGCGAATTCACACACCGCCAACTCGTAGCACCACTCATCCCAAACTTCGGTAGCACCTCGAATCGTTCCCTCTACTAGTATCCCAGCCTTTTCTGCCTGTCCGATAAGGGCTTGAACCGCAACCGCTGTGAAGTCCGCTGCGGTGAGGAACTGCGGGACAACCCATCCGGGCCCGAGGTGGTTGGGTTCTTCTCGATGATTCGGATGGAGACGAAGACAGTCCGAATTCTTCCCGATCTGCCACCCAATTTTCCCTTCTACCTGATCAAAGATCACCTTCTCGAGGTGAGCAAGACGATTCGGCCCAACGATGAGCTCTTCTAGCCTTGAACAACCGAGAATCGCTCCTCGACCGAATCCGAGAGTTTTGAGGTTCGGCAGTTGAGTGAGCGAGTTGATAACATTTTGGGAGAACGTTCCTTCGCCGAGGTAGAGGTATTCGAGATTGACGAGGCGGGGGAAATGTTCATCGCAAGGTTTCGAGTATTCATCGAAGAAGGCTTTGTTGCGAAGGGAAAGAGAGGTGAGAGAGGTAGGGAGGGAAGCGGTTAGTGAGGAGTAGTCGGCGTGGTGAGAGGTCAAAGTGTCGAGGGATAAGGATTCGAGTGCTGGAAAGTTCTGAATGAACGAGAGGGTCGAGGCGTTGTCGACGTTGATTCCTGCGAGAGAAAGTTCCTTGACGTTCTTGGTTTTTTCTCCTCCTCGTGAGTTGCATTTGAACAAGTGACTGACGTTGGTAGTGAGACGGAGAGTACGAAGGGAAGGGTAAGAGTTCAAGTAGTGATAGTTCTTTGAATCGAATGGTTTCTGCCAATTCGAGGGGATTTCGAAATCGAGGGTGTGAAGTTGAGGGAGATCAGATCGAGCGATTCGAAGGGAGAGGACGAGGTTGATCAATGAAGTAGTACCTTGACCTAGTTTGAGTTGTTCATGGTGAATGAGAGTTGAGAAGAAAGTTTTCAATTGTCGATCATTCCTACTCTTCCTCTCTTCGTTCTCTGCATGTTCAATCTCCATCGTTTCGACCATGCTACCTAATCCACTATTTGATTCGTATGCTTCGATCAAGAGTTGAAATTGGGGAAGAGAATTGATTTTGACATGTCGAAAGAGACTGATTCGTTGAAAGGGAAGGAAGGCTCGTGAGATGGGAATGAGAGGGGGTTTCTTATCTTTGTAGGCTAAGTTGAAGATCTCGGATAGGAGTTCCGAAGGGAGGACAGAAATGAAGTCACGCTGAATGGAATCGAGGAGAGTCAACAGAGATAGTCACTGGATAGAGTTGAGAGTCATACCTTGATCTCATCAGACATGATCTTGTATTCTCCAGGTTGTACAAGCAGTACTTTGAGGTGATGGAGTGAAGGGAAAGAAGGAAAGAGATCGAAACGATTCGAGATTTCGAAGTGACTCTCCTCTTTGATGGCAAGGTGTAGTAGATAGAGCGTCAAGCTGTAGCAAGGCTGGTAGAGCTCTCCAGTGGACTTTGAGAATAACGCAGAAAATCGACAAATCTTCGCAAGATTGTTTCGCAATCTCAGTCCCGACGCTGAAGCGCTGATGCCTCGTTTTGACCGGTCATGACTCCAGACTAACAGTATTGCCGATAACAGTGTGAAACAACCGTCGATACCGTCCAAATCGGCGAAAGAACGGCGTCAGAAACCTCGAGAAGCGAGATTTACCCTGAATTCTTTCGTTCAGTCTGATCTTGAAGGTTCATCAAGCTGTACCTCGCTTTGAGTCGTACGTATACAGACCGAAGTGGCAGACGAAAAGAGAGAGCGCATGAATTACAGATCTTACAAAGAAAACAGATTCGAAATTGTCACTTCCCCGAGTACAACTCGCTAGCAAGCCTTGATTATCCCTCCTTTCCCCTTTCTCAATTATCTTCACACTATGTTCAGGTCTCTTCATCTTCTTCGTCGTCGTCTTCCGACGCGGCATCTGGATCGACATCTTCGGAATCCTCCGACTCGAGCAACTCTTCTCCGTAATTTTCCTCCTTAAGCTCTTCCCAAAGCTCTTCACAGATCTCTGCTTCAAGTTCCCACACATTCATAAACTCGAGTGCTTCAACAACCGTTCCCTCGACCTCTATTCCCGCTCCTTCGCAATCGTCAATCATTTCTTCAACTCCGTCTGCTGTAAAGGTTCCATCTCCATAAGGATCAAACTCGGGCTTCTCCCAATCAGGTGCAACATGACGAGGGTCGTCTGCGTGATTTGGGTGAAGTCTCCGATACTCCCCTTCCTCCTGAACGCTCCAACCGACGCTTCCCTCTCGCACTTGATCCAACACGAGCTTCTTCAGTGAAGGTAAACGACGACGCCCTACAGCTAGAGCCAGGATGCGGTCCTCCTCCATGATGGCTCCACGACCAAATCCGAGAGTTTCGAGATGAGGAAGTTGGCGAAGTGCAGTTCCGATGTCGGGACTGAAAGTGAATTGAGCGAGGTAGAGGTATGTGAGACCGGTGAAGGAAGGGAAGACGTCGTCGCATGGGTGAGGGACATCTTGACCAGCCATTCGTGAGAAGTGAGCGAAACCGAGTAGAGTGAGTGATTTGAGTGGAAGACGAGGGGAGGAAGTGAGTCGTTTGAGAAGCGGTTTGAAGCGGTAGACATGGTAGTCGCGTGAGTCGAGCGTGAGCTGGTTGATATTCGGGAAACGATCCAAGATGAAATCGGCGTTGACCTCCGGCTTTGGTTGCAAAAAGTTGAGAGAGAGCTTGCTGATCCTCTTTAGAGCTTGCACGGGAGGTAATGGTTCGGACGTCTTGAAACCCGCATCGGGTGCGAGTGATTTGAGGTTTGGGTAGAGTGCGAGGTTACCTAGTCGATCCGCCTCCTGAGGGCCTGCTTTGCTCCAACTTGGCGAGTTTCCAATCTCGAGTTCAGCGAGGTTCGACAGATTACTTGAAGCGAATTCCTTGTCCAACAACGTTACTGCCGCTTCCCGTACTGCAGCGATTCGAAGTGTTTCGACTCGAGTAAGGCTCAAAAGCAACGTCCTAACCTCTTCCTTCGAGTAATCGACGAACATGGTAGTCCACGGTGCGGCGAGGACATGTACGAATTCACCAAGTTGAGTGTTGTCTATGATCGTGTGAATGAAGAGTTCAAATTGATCCGAGGTGAGGCCTGCAACCTCTCGATACAACACCTCCCTTTGAAAGAAGAGGAGAGTTCGACAGATTGGATCACGAGTGAGAGTAGAGCTGCTGTTAGGTTCAGCAGATTCGATGGAGTCCTCACTGTCGTCTTTGTGAGCGAGGTGGAAGATACCCCAGAGGAGTTCGGGAGGAAGAGTGAGGAGAGACTAAAAAACAAGCAAGAGGTGAGCAAAGAGAGAGGAAGCGAATGAACTTGTTGTGAGCTTACCATTTTGAATGAAAGAGACTGCAAGTGAGCTTTAGCCGACTTGCTGAGAGAGTGAGGAATGAAAGGTAGAAGAGAGAAAGCGAAAAAAAAAGGACTGAGCGATTTTGTTCAAGTCCGACAAGATTCCTCGGACTTTGAGCTTGAACTTAAGAGGCTCAAAACAAGCTTTGTATGACCAGTGGAAATAGCTTAGAAGGCGTGCATGCTCCCAAGAAGCGTCAGTGTCGATTTCGAACGAATGTTGACGAACTCGAGATTCTCCGCAAGACCGTCGAACAAAATTTCGCAAACAGCCCCTTTCCGATCCATTCGACTCGCATAAGCTATTGGGTATACTGCAACGTCGATAAATCGCCTTTGGAGAGTGTCTGCCACGAGCGACAATTTGGCGTCAATCTAGCTTCCAACATTTTCGCACGAGTTCTCGTAGGACGCTTTATCCCCAGGCGTTTCCCCGCGATTCGAGAGCGGTGGGAGGAGGAGGTAGACGTGTCGTCTTTACGCTGGCGAACTCCAAACTTTGCCAGATGTGTGTCACGTCTGAGGATTGAAAGATTATCCAAACTCATTGGGAGCTCTTGCTTGAGCCTGCCCTGCCACTTTGACGAATGGTCCTCGTCGTATTCCAACTTAGCCAAACCTGTGTAGGTCCAGACGTGGATGCTACACAACCCTTTTTGTTTTTGGATCGGTTGCAAGTTCCGAAAGCGAATGAGTTTTCTTCATTCTTCAAGTCCCTCTCGCCGATTCTGACTCTCACTCTCACTCTCACCGCACGCTACGTATAGAAGGCGAGTGAGCAATGCGATTGTTTGCACCATCAAAAAAGCTCTCCCCTTCTTCTGCAGCTGAAAAACGATAAAATTCCCCATTCCTCCTTCATCCCTCCTCGTCTTCTTCCTCTTCGATACTCTCCAGCATTCCCTCGTATACACTCTTCTCCGGTATTCCCCACCACCTACTAGTATCCCCTCCCTCCTCGAACCAAGGTTTGAAACATTCGACCAACGCATTCCTCTTCTCGACCGCTTCCATCAAAACGGGACTAATTGGTACTTTACTAGGATCCTCTTCCTTCTTCTCCTTGACTTGAGCACCCCCGGCAGTAACCTTCTTCTTCTTCTTGTGATCCGTCCTCTGTCGTTTGTGCCAACCAGCTTCGATCACTCGTTCTTGTGCGTCTCTCGCCGTCTCGTAATCTTGGTAGGCCATTCGATCCTTCACGATCGACATCAAGATGGATTTACGAGATTCGTTTAGTTCGACTTGTTGTTGCAAGAGGCGTTGACATGCTCGAAGTGAAGTTGAAATCTCATCGTCTTCTCGAGTCGTCCAATCGACCTACACCAACAAAACTCTCATCAAATCAGCTCGCACATCACACAGAGAAAAGACATGTAGACTCACCTCTTCCTCTGGTAACAATCCAATGAACCTCAATTCCCTCTTGATCCTCTCCTCCAAATCGACCGCATCCATTTCCGCTTTCCTCGCATTTCTCTGCCTCTCGCCTTCTCCCAACCCCTCCGACTCCTCCTCGATCCCTTCCCCTTCTTCCTCACTCTCCTCCTCTTCTCTCTCGATCCATTTACTCGCCTCTTCAAACGCCAACGCACTCATCAACCTCTCACTCAACGGACCCAAAAAAATATTCTCCGTCCCCATCGCCTCTTCACTCAAGTGGGCAGGTTTCAATCTTGGTAAAGGAGGGGGTTCGAGTGGATGTTGTTGTTGTTGTTGGTGTGATAGAGGTCTCGAACGATTTTGTGGTGGATGATCAAAATCTTCTTCTTCCCATTTCTGAAGGTAAGGTTTCCCTAATGGTGGGATAATATAAGGTGTTACGTCCTCAGGCTAAACCATATCATCTTTACATCAGCACACTCGTTGGAAACTCGGGAAGGAACTGGAAAGAGAGAAAAGGAAGTTTCACAAACCTTGTTCGCAAGGAAAGCCAAATCGTCTTCGCCAAAAGGTCTCAAAAACATTTCGGTCCAATTCGTAAAAGTCGAATGAGCGATCTGTTGACCCGGTTTCGCATTCGAGAAATCTCCTCGAACTTCGGCTTGTCGTTTCGCAGTTGGAACGGGAGGGACGCAAGGAGGTTTGAGAGGGACTAGTGGGTATTGAGGAACGTAGAATGCAGTCGCGTTCCCTGCTGGCGAAGGTTTGATCGGGATTGAATGCTTCGTGAAACGTTCTTCTTTGAGTCGGCGAGAGAGCGGATTGGGACGAGGGAGGGAGGGCTCGTGGGAGCTCGAGGTCGAGGCGTGTGGTTGTTGAGGTAGAGGAGAATTGATGGCAGAGGGAGTTGGGGGAGCAGTGCCGGATCCGGAAGCGGGTGCGGGAGTAGGGGTAGAGGTCGAAATGGGAGTTGGGGATTGACCTTGAGTGAAGGAATCGAGTTTTCGAATCTTTTGTAAGATCGGCTGTTCAGCTGTGCAAGACATGCTCATGCTCTATCAGCGACCATTGCGCAGGTAGGAGGTAGTCTAGTGAGAGTCACGCACGACCTTGTGTATCAGTACCTGAATCATCTGAATCGATTACATGATCTCGTTTTCGTTTCTTCTTGTCGTGATGTCGAGGTGGTTTCGGTTGATCCAAATCTTCTTCCGGCTCGGGAGATGAAGCAACTGGAGTTGTTGCTCATCGAATACGTGAGTCAAGGCTCGAACTAGAGGCAGAGGCAGAGGAACTCACCATCGGTAGGAATTGTCATTTTTTGCGATTGAACCTCTTTCATGACTGTATCTTCCTTTATCGGGAGAGGTAGCGGAGGTGGACCTTTCATCGCCGTCGCTTTCTTTGCCTGATTCTCCTTCTTAGCCGCTTGTTTCTGCGCGTGAACTTTCCTCTCCCTCTCCCTGTCCTCATTCTCCTTTACCTGAACTCTCTTTAAATCTTCTTCCTGTTGCCTCCTAATCGCCAACTCCCTCTCCTCTCTCTGCCTCACCTCCAATCTCTCCCTCTCCAATTTCTCTACCCTCTCTTTATCTCTCCTCTCTTCTTCCTCCCTCTTCTTCCTCCTCTCGCCCTCTTTCACCCTCCCCGCTTCTTCCGCAGTTTTGCGTTCGACGTTTTGTCGTTCGATCAAGAGTTTCTTGTTGTCCTCTTTGAGTTGGACTCGAGTTGAAGCGGCGAACCTAGATGCGACGAGAACGGTTCGGAGGTTGAGCAAAGTTTGGTTTGGTAATGGACCGGTCGAGGAGGAGCAGGTGATCAAAGGGGAGGAAGCATTCGCTGGAGTGTGAAGGGGGAATTTGGTGAGGGGTTGGAGGTGGGCAGACGAGGAGGAAGTCGAAGATGATACAGAGGCAGAGGCAGAGAGGGAGAGTGGAGGAGGTGGTAATGGTGGTGGATTTGGCATAGCTTGCTTGCTCTTGTTCAAATCGGTAGCTAGGTCAGAGTAATCGAGTAGCTAAGAGAGAGAGATGGGAAGTTAGCTAACAATTCCCCATTAACGCGTACCGACGAGGTCCCTGAGTAATCGTAGGATCTACTTACATCCTATTGCCCTGTGTATCCCATTCAATCTGTTCCCCTGATTGAATATGAAGTAGTGGAAGTTTGAGGTGAAAGGTCGATCGAGCGGGTTGTCGCGTTTGTTTGAACCTCTTGCGCGGTGTATGAATGTTGTATCTTAGTATCTGAGAGCTAATTGAGTGATCGACAATGGGCAAGAGTGAAGTGTAGGAACGATAGAAAGTCTCATCGTCTTTAGCTGTTTCCTACTTCTCCCTGCCAGCTCTCGTAGCTTGCACAACCAGACCCAGAAGGCAGCAGAACAGGACCACTCGTCAAGTCTATCAAAGTTAACGCTCGCTGGACGACGTTCTCCCCTCCTTCTCTCGTCTCATCCTTGGAATGAACTCTCTCACCCACGCTCCACTGCCTCGACAAGATTCACACGAACTACAATCCATCCAACCTTTCACTACCCCCTCTACGCGTACACGGAAAGGGAAAGGGAAAGAACGAGAACCGGAAGAATCGGATGAAATCGACCAGTTGAACGATTCAGAAGATGAAGAAATCGAAGGACTGTTACAACAAGGTCAAGATACGACGACTGACAATGTCGAGACGGTGAATGAAGAGGAAGGGGAGGGGAGAGGAAGCGGACATGTCAGGAAACGGTCTGCGAGTGATTCGACGAGGAGTGAGAGGAGGTTCACGGGGAGAGGGAAGGGCAAGGGAGGATGGAATAAAATGAATGCGACCCAGAGGAGGAGGTTCCTGAAAGACATGTTGGTCGAGGTGAGAGCGGCATTGTCCTACTTTACGAAACGAGGAAATGAATTGACTTTGTTTGCAATGTTACAGACTCTACCAGTCTTCTTCCTCGTTTTGGTGGGTGCCATCTTGACTGGAGAGCTATTGGACAAGCTACAATCCTGGCGAGTCTTCATTCGTATTGAAGAACTCTTCATCCTCGTTCCAATCCTACTCAATCTCAAAGGTAAACTTCCCTCCCTCCTTCCCATCGCTTTGGGGAGTTAGAAACTGATGCTTTAGTCGAATTGTAGGTAACCTCGAGATGAACCTAGCCGCTCGATTCTCTACCTCTGCAAACATTGGCGAATTGGACCTGAAACGAACTCGACGTTCTTTGATCCTCGGAAACCTCGCACTACTCCAAGTTCAAGCCTTGATCGTATCTCTCATCTCTGGACTCTTGGCGTTCCTCTTAGGTTTGGCGAGTAGGAAAGGAGTACACCACGCACTCCAACATCCAGTGCATAAAGGTGGGATCGGATTAGGGAATGACGAATTGAGAGGTGGCTACTTCGAAGCGTTGTTGGTACTCGTAGTGAGTATGTTGGCGGCTGGAATCTCGAGTGGTGTGTTGGGAAGTTTCATGTGTAGTCTAGTCGTCGTTTGTAGGAGGTTCAAAATCAATCCAGGTAATCTTTCAGTCTCCTCACTCATGACGAGGGTTAAACTGACTGAACTTGAAACTACGCTGATGGTAGATAACGTAGCTACACCTATTGCGGCCATGTTGGGGGATGTAGTAACTCTAGTAATCCTAGGAGGTCTCGCATCACTCTTTGCGAAATTCATGGGTAAGAATAAAACCTCGTCTCTCTCTCCTTCATCAGCACTCACTCACACTACACACCCTTCACTCGACTCGACGGAACAATAGGAACGATCATTTCTACACTAGTTTTCATCCTGCTCCTAATCGCAGTCGGATTCAATTTAGTTTTCACGTTCCGAAATGCCTACGTTCAAGAACTCCTCTCAGTAGGATGGGGACCCTTATTCCTAGCAATGGCAATCTCTTCGTTGCGTTTTCTCTCTCCCTTCTCTTTTCTCTCTCCCTCTCTCCTAACTAACCTCTCTCTTTCAAAAACTGGGAAATATTTACTTGAATAGTGGATCGGGAGTAGTACTCGAAACTTACGTTCAATCCTACCCTGGATTCTCACTCCTCGCTCCCATATTCACTTCGATTTCGGGGGCGACTTCTTCCGTGTTCGTCGCGAGAACTAGTACCGCCTTACACAGTGGAAAGGAGAAAGATGAACCGTTTTGGATCAGTGGAGGAGTATTATTTGGATTGGGAGTTGCGGTGATGGGTTTGAGTTGGGGGTTCGGGTGGATTACGGGTCAGGTTCCGAGAGGTATGGGGTTTGGTTTATGTTATTTGGGAGTGAGCGCTTTACAGGTAAGCACCACCCCCCGCTCGAGTTTCCCAACTTTTGGAACGAACGAAATTCCGTCGAATATCTATTGAGGACTGATTTTCGTTGGGCGATTTGGGTTTTTTCTATTAGACGATATTGGGTTTGGTGATTGCTCAACAAGGTTCAATGTTGTTATGGAAATGGGATTATGATCCAGATGGTATGTCGCGCTTGCTTCTCTCTCTCTCTCTCTTATCTCTTGGCCCTTTTCTTCAAACTGACACTCCCCTCCTTACCCTCATCGAACCAGTCTACGCTCTACCACTACTCTCTTCATTCCTAGACGTCTCAGGACAACTTCTCTTAGTAGGAGCATTCGCAATCTCTACGACCCCAACAAAATCAGCCCTGGGAGAGGTGGTGGGAAGTGAGCTTGGAGGAGGAGGAGGAGGGAAACAAGTATTGGATGGACTGATAAAAAGGTATTCATCCTAAGATGCACAATCGTATTCGAATAGACACTCTTCCTTTCTGTTTCGGTTTGAATGAGAGAGTGAAAAGAGAAGTGGGATTTCTCCTTGAGATGAGAGTTTTCTTAACGAGGCAATCTCTGTTCTCCTCTCACTCGAGGAGTCGGGCGAGGAACAGTATAGAGAAAGGAAAGGTACTGATTTGTTTTCGTGAGGTTTCGAGTTAGAGCAAAAAGAAGAGGGTAAAAAGTCAAAGGAGGTATAAGAAAGAGTATTGCGAGTGAGTGCGGGATGGGAAATCGTGAAAGAAGCGTAATAGGTCAGAGAGGGGAAGAGAGGAGTCAGAGATAGGGAGAAGGGGGTGGGAAGTATGAACTATTTCGAGAGTTGCGAATTTGCAGAGAGGAAAGAGAGAGAGAGAGAGAGAGAGGGTAAATCTTGGAAAAAGCGTTTAGGGTGGGGTTCGTTGTTTGTTCTGTAACTGTTTATCAAGCGGTGTATTTTGTCGTCGTGCGATTTCAAGCGGTAGTAGTAGTATTCATTTTCTCCTCCTTTTCATCTTTGTCCTTTTTCCATTGAACGAAATTATCAATTGTACTTGGCCCTATTTCCCCTCCCCCACTCCTCATCAGTCCCTCGATTGCACTCATACGAGAAGAAAGTTTGAAGAGAGAAAAAGAACTTACAAGCATCCATTTCATTCCAACCTTTCAAATCTTCTCCAACCGTCTCTATAAACTCCAACAACATTCCCCAAACGTCCCCACTAACACTCTTGAAACCTTCTCCCAAACTCTCTGCGTACTCGACAAACTCTTTACCCAATTTGTATTTCGGAGCTAGAGCGACCGAGAGGACTGGAATGGCGAGTTGGGGAGGGAGGGATTTTGAACCGTCGGGTTTGAGGAATGGGAAGAGGAACGAATAGAATGAGGAGAAACTCTTTTGAGCGGCGGGGGGGAGATCGATCGAGGCGATGGACGAGGAGGGGGATGCTGGGGTGGAAGGGTAGAGCGTTGATTCGAGGGAAGTTAGGTGAGATGATAGTTCGGAAGAGGTGCGAATGCTACCCGATGATGGAGAACTCGTCAATGATCTTCAAATCAAGAGGCGCGTGAAAGAGAGAGAGAGAGTATAGCGTACTTGAGCGGACGAAGCGTATTTTCGAAATCGTTGTAAGAGAATGAACCGAAAGTACCTGGTTGAGCTTTCAAATCCCAAGCCAACAAGAAAGGATACACCTGCAAGTGACCTCCTCACTCAAGAATCAGTCATATGGACTGACAGATTCGTTTGAAATGGGAGTTTGGAACTTACACCCTCCATACTCAACTCCATCTCTTCAAACAATTTCTCAATTCCATCGCCACCCATCATCAATTCCCCTTCCCCTTTCTCCCTCTCTCCCTCTTCTCCCTTCTCTGCGAAAGGTTCGAACCATTTCTTGAGTGCTTGTTCGAAAGGAACCGGTTTGGGAGGAGGAGAAGGGGCTCTCTTCTTTGATTTCGAAGATTTCGAAAGTTTCGAAGAGGTCGAAGGGATTGGAGTGTGTTCAGAAGGAGTCGAAGGAGGTGAATTGGCTTTGAGTTTCGATTTAGATTTCGTTGAAGTACTAGCTGTAAGAGCATCGAACGAACTAAGTAAAAGTGTGAGAGTAATTAGTTCCGAGCTGCAAGAGCTTACCTTTCTTGGAAACGGTAGCCTTCTTCTTTGATTTGGGTACGGGTTCTTGAATGACTACATCGTCATCTTCCGAGTCTGGTTCCGAAGTGTATTCGACTTTGGGTTTCGATTTCGATTTCTTCTTCTCGGGTTCGACTTTCTTGGTCGTGGCGGTAGCTTTCCCTTTCCCTTTGGCCGCCTTCTTTGGTTTGACTGGTTCGTCTTCACTCTCACTCTGACTGTCCAATTCGTCTTGTTCGTCACTGCTATCCGAGAGAATGATTTCTTCTTGTTTCTTCTTTCCTTTAGTACTAGTAGACTTGACTGGTGCTTTCGCTTTCGGTTTAGGTTTAGGTTTGGCTTTGGTGGTAGTGGTAGAGGTAGTGGTCTTCTTCTTTTTGACTGGAGGAGGAGAGTCATCTGATTCTGAATCGGAGGAAGGAGGGGGAGCTTGTTTCTTTGTAGAGGATCTAGTAGTTGTCTTCTTGGTTGAAGTTGAAGTTGAAGCAGCTGGTGCTTTACGTTTGGGTGCCTAGTGATCATCGTCGAGTGAGTGAGTGAGTTGGAGTTGATGATGATGAAATAGGAGGTATAGAGAAAGAGAGAGAGAGACGCGGAGCTTACCATATTGAGTTCGGTAAGTCGAAGGGAGCTATCGAGCGTGTTCCTGAGCTATCTTAGATGTGTCCGACTAGTTCGAGTGAATGGTTCAAGAGACAGAGTTGAAATGTCAACCTCTCTCCACTCTCACCACTAGCTCTGATTCAACCGATAACTGTTTCCAAGTGCTCTTACTGAGCTATATAGTCCATCCATTACGCGACGTGAGTAACCCTCTCCCTCTGTCCCTCTCTTCTCCACTTTCATCTCATCATCTTTCCTCTCTCTCTCTCTCTCTCTCTCTCTCTTTACATAGTTCTATGCACCACTAGAAGAAGCGTATATGACTCCCCTCTTACAACTTGACGACCCAACAGATTTCAATTCCCATTTCCTACAATCTCTCGACTCTTCACTCCGATGTCAAATCTGTCATGAACTCTTCACCGCTCCCGTAATCCTCACCAATTGCTCTCACACGTTCGACTCGTTGTGCCTGAGGAACCACTTCAAGTTGAGCAAGAAATGCCCACAATGTCAAGTCGAGGCGAACGAGGATAGGATCAGGAGGAATTTGATCGTAGAGGAATTGGTGAATAATTGGTACAAAGCTAGGTCTGTAACTCTTGTCCTTGATCACATCAATGGACAAACTACTGACTTGACCTCGAGAGAGAGTAGACCCGATTTAATCGCACTTCAACAATGTACCCTCCCTTCTCCAGCTCCAATCCCTTCAACTTCCCGTTCCCCTCTCCCTCCTCCCCCACCTCCTTCTTCCTCTGCCTCTACGAAACGTCGAATCATGTCTACTCATTCGAAACTCAAGTCTCAACCTCCTTTAGGATCCATCTCACTCGTCGACGAGAAGGAGGAGGAGGAGGACGACGCGAGTTCAGATGTTGAAGTGATAGATGATCCTGGATTACCGAATAGGAAGAGACCTAGGAAAGAAACAAATGGGAATGGGAAAGAGTCGAGTACGGACAAGAAAGGGAAAGGGAAACAACTCATAGGAGGAGGGAGAGTCAAATCCGAAGCTACATCACAAGAGGGGACAAAGGGAGGGGATCCAACTGATCGTGAGTTTCGTCCTCCCCAACTCTCTCTTTTCTCTCTTTGCTCTCTCAGAATCCTCACTTATTTGATCTTTTCTTCTCTTCTCCTTTGTCCTCTCACTCTTTCCCTTCGCTTCCCCCGAACGTTTCTTAGCTTCATTATTGGTCTCATGTCCTTTGTGTCATAAACAAGTCAAGAATGGTGTCATTTCGAGTCACATTGATTCGAAATGCAAAAAATTCCTCAACTCGAACTCGTCGAACGCGATCAATACTCGAAGTAACAGTGGAGTGTTTGGGAGAATGATGGGTAGTAGCACTAGTTCAACTGGAGGAAGTGAGAAGATGAATTCAAATAGGTACGTTTTCACATATACTTTCTCGCTCTCTCTCTCTCTCTTTCGAGTTGTATCGATGGAAAAACTGAGAAGAGACGAAACGATGGTGTGTGAACAAACAGTAATGGGGATGATTCGAGTGGAGTGCCAGAACAAGATTCAATGAAATATCTCCCTCTCCCAAACTACGCCCACAAGAAATTACGAGATCTTGAATCACTCCTTCGCGTAAGCGACCTTGTTTCCCCCATTCTCTCCTCCTCCATCTAATTCGACGACTTAACTTGATCCCTTTTGCGGAATGTTTCTAGGCGTTGAATCTCCCACTGACGGTTCCTTCTCAACACGCGAGAACGACGGCGAGTAAGATCGAGTACCTCAAGAGGAGACACAGTCAGTACTTGACTCTGTGGAACTCGAATGTCGATTTAGGGGACAAGGATCCGAGGCGAGTCGGACCTGGGGAATTGAGGAAGAGGTTGAACGAGTGGGAGAAAGTACTCGACAAGGAAGAGAGGGGGAAAGAGAAAGAGAAGGAGAAGGAAAAGGACACGGTGGGAGGAGGAGGGGATAAAGATTATATCGTGAGTTTCTGCTTGGCTAGTGCGACTGAAGTGAAGGGTGTGCTGATGGAGATGAGATGACTCTTAGAAATCTCATGAGAACGAATTCAAGGATCTTATCGCTCAAGCAAGGATCAGTCATGAGAAGAACAAGAACAAGATTAAGATGAAGCAGGTGGAAACGAGTGAGATCGAAGGATCCGAGACGATCGAAGTAGGAGAAATGCAGGAGGAGGAGTCTGTTCGAGAAGGAGAAGAACCTGATTCGACCATAGAAGGAGAGCGAACTCGAGGAACCTCATCCATGGAAGAAGTCGAGATGACTGGAGGAGAAGGGAGCACGGTCGAGATGAAAACGACAGTAGACGAGACTACCTCGAATGATCAAGATCAAGATACTACTCTCACGCGAACTGCCCCTCTCTCAGCGGATATTCCCAACCCAGTCTCATCTCCTCGTCCTTCATCCCCTACCATCTCTTCTGCACTCTCACCAATTCGAGTCCAATCTCCCAAACCGACTTCTCGTAGTAAACAAGTTCGAATCCTTACTCCTCCTCGCCCTCCTCCCCTTTCCCCGATCGCGACTCCACCCCCTCTCGCCTCCTCGGGAGTGGAAGGTCGAGAGAGGAGGGACAGATCTTCTAGTATCTTGGAGTATGATGAGAAATTCTTTCCTCCTACGAGTCAGAGGGTGAGGGAGATGGACTGGGAGGGAATTAGGAGGGGTAGAGAGGAACAAGAGGAGGAGGGAGATGATGATGAAGAAGAGGGCGGAGAGTTGGTCGAGTAGGAAAGGAGGAGAAAGGAAGAGTTTTCGCTTTTTGTCCTCTTTGAGAAACATGTTGTTCGTAACAAAAGAGTCGCTTTTCGTACTTGGGGCGCTTTTTGACTTGGTTGAAGAGCTCTCTGCCCGCTCCCATCAGGATGAAACGAAGAGAGTGGAGGAATAGAAAGCGAGAGTTTTGGATGCAATTGCGAATTTGGCGCCCGAGGATGAAATCGGGCCAACGCCAACAGAAATTCTCCACCTCTTTCATCTTGCATCCGTTTCTCGCTTCCCCACCTGATTGGTAAGCTATCTCTAGAGCTATTCTCTAGTACTCTTTCGCTGATCACCCCACTCGTCTCCTGTAACAGCTCGCTAAATCATGTCCTCCTCTGATTCTCTTGATCAACTAAAATCACTCGTCTCTCAACTCCAAAAGAAGATTGAACGACTCGAATCCCAAGCGAGTTCGACCGCACAAGATGCGACTCAAAAAGTTGGACAAGCAGTTCAAGGCGCTAAAGAAACGGTGAAGGAAGTGGTTGGAGATGTTAAAGAGGGTTTAACTCCAGGTCAACATTTGAGATTGGTTTTAATGGGTCCTCCTGGTGCTGGTAAGTTGAATCACTCTACTCTTTACACTCTCCGCGTCATGAGATTGCTCGTTGGGGGAGTTGAGAGAAGGACGAGGAGGATCAGAAAAACCACTTAGCCGAGATGGAAAGGGAGAGGTTATTTACATCGAGACGACAGAGCCTCGAACAGAGTGAACTCATATGAAAGGAGGGAGAAGCGACAAATCAGTGACAATGGTGGGGTATCGCTACCTTGAGAACTAACGAAATTCTCTCCCACTGTTTAGGTAAGGGTACTCAAGCACCCTGGATCAAGGAAAAGTACAACGTTTGTCACTTGGCTACCGGAGACATGCTTCGAGAGCAAGTCAAATCGGGATCTGAATTGGGTAAGGAAGCCAAAAAAATCATGGATGCTGGAGGACTCGTTTCCGATGAGATTGTCATTGGAATGATCAAGAAGAATTTGGAGGATAACAAGGAATGTCAACTTGGGTAAAGCTTTTCACTCTCGTTTCTGTCTCTTTTAGAAATGAGTATTGATGAATCTTTGGGGAGAGTTGGACAGTTTCATCCTCGATGGATTCCCTCGTAACGTTGCTCAAGCCGAGAAACTCGACGAGATGTTAGTTGCCAAGAAGCAACCCCTCGAACACGCAGTTCAACTCTTGGTCAAGGACAACCTACTCGTTTCTCGAATTACCGGTCGATTGATTCACCCAGCTTCAGGAAGAAGTTACCACAAGGAATTCGCGTATGCTCTCTCTCTTTCTCTCTATCTCTCGAGTATGCGAGACTGATGGAGCCGATTTGAGAGCATGTAGTCCCCCTAAGAAGGATATGACGGATGATGTTACTGGAGAACCTCTCATTCAAAGATCCGACGATACTGCTGAAACCCTTCACAAGCGACTCGATACTTACCACAAACAAACTGGTCCCGTCGCCGAATACTACAAGAAGAAGGGCGTACGTTTCAATCACTCTCTCTGTACTTTTCTATAATTCGAAAACTGATTCGGAAAATTGCGTTCAGGTTTGGACTGGTATCGATGCCGCTCAAGCACCCAAGACCGTTTGGGGTAACTTACAAAAGATCTTTGATGCTGCCGAACAACAAAAGAAGTAGAGAGAGAGGCGAGGTCTTTTCGAGGCTGATAGAAATTTATTCGGAGAGAGAAAGGAAGAAGATTTATTCGAGGAGAGTAGAGAAAGAGCGGGGAGGAAGGCTTCAAAATTGTTTATGAAACTGGGAATCGTTCAGTATGGGTCATGCTCGATTCGAGGAGATCCAAAGAGAGTCGCGTGCAGAGAAGAGCGTGACGAGGAAAACGAAAGAATATATAATATGTTCCATGAAGAAGAAGAAGAGGGACAACTGCAAAGTGTGATTAGGTGTCGTAATTGAGTAAGTATGCGGAGTAGGTAAGAGAGAGAAACAAAAAGTAATACAACAAGTTTGAAAAAAAAGAGCGTAGAGGGATGTTCGTTTAGGTGTCGTCTGCTTCTTCGGTATCCTCTGTTCTAACCAGCAATTTCCTCAAGAAGCCACTCTTCCCCTGTCGATCTTTACTCTCTTGATCTTGTCTAGCCTGTTCCTTCTTCAAATGTTTCTGATGCGCCTGCAACTCTTCATGTAACAACTCGGCTCTTAATGCCGCAGCTTGCGAAATGATTTCTTGTTCGTCCTCTCCCTGATCTCCTGCACCTGGTTCGTCGATCCTCGAGAGTGTGATCGAATGTTGAATAGATGGAGCGAGCGAGTTGGAACGTGCAGTACGAGTTGATCGACGACGGTTCGAAGAAACTGATCCGACTGGTGGTGAACCGATACCGATTCGAGAGGAGGGAGGGGAGAGGGAAGAGATCGTGAGTCGTCGAGGTTTACGAGTGGGTGAAGTCGTAGAATTGGGTGAACCGGGAGGGAAGGGGAAAGCACCAGATTCATCCGTGATTGCCGATTGAGGTGAAAGCATATCTGATCCTCCTCCGACTGCTTCGGGTTCTTGTACAAAGTTGGGAATACCAGGAGGTCCAGGTCGAGGAGGTCCCACGGGAGAACGACGAAGGACTGGTGAATGTTGAGGAGAAGGCATTCGACCACTTGCGAGACTCGTTTGAGTTGATCTTCGTCGTCGCATTCCTCCCGAGACGATCGAACCTGCATCTGATCCGTTCGAGGATGATGCGACTGCCGGTTTCCCTCCTTCGAGAGCGACTTTCGCTGCGACGTCGGCGGCGACTCGAATTCGTTCGTTTCCTTTCAGAGTCATGCCGTAGTCGAAACTGTGATGAGATGCAGCTCGACTTGTTCGACGAGACAGTGCAGGAGAGTGAGGTGGATGAGGGGAAGGAGGTGCGAGAGAGTTTGAAAGATTGATGTTGGTCGATCGATTGTCGTTGGGTGATTCAGGTCGTTTCGTATCGGCTTCAGCCTCCTCCTTTTCGTGTTGTTCCATCTCATCCATCTCGTCTTCGATACATCCGAACGCCTCGAAAGAACCAATGATGCCATCTCCACCTTCACTCGAAACTAGTGCTCGGCCATTATAGCTAATCGTGTCTCCAAGATCGACCGGTTTGAGGGGATCCCGAGGGAGCCAAAGAGAGTGTTCGAGAGGTGTGACTTCAGCTGGGTTACCGTAATGAATGTGAGAGACAGGTCGATCATCGCGAAGGACAGGAGGATGAGGAGTGACGAGGGGAATCATCGAAGAGTTGTGGTGCTGGTCGTCGAGATGGTCCACTTTCTCGTTGGCGTAAAGATCGGTCTGGATTCGAGCTGGAGAGTTCGGCGCTACGGAGAGTAAAGGAGAAGCGATAGTATCGTGACCTCCGATTGAGGGGGTCATTCCTCCTTCGTGCGCTCCAGAGTCCCGCGACATGATCGTCTCGAGTAGAATCGGCCTTCGTTGATCATCAGGAGAGGTTGAAGCTCGAGCTCTGGCGAGGTTGCTAGGTACTCGATTCCTCGATCGTTGAGCGGCAGATTCGGAAGCTGGTCTCCAGTGAACGTGCGCTCGTTCAAGTCGTTCTCCTACAAAGGGCAGTTTGGCAGTAGGTCGGAGAAGGAGAGAAGGGGCCGTGACAGTAGCGAACGTTCTGATGCTGGCGAGAGCTTCGAAAGCGCTACGATGTCTGCTGTGATCCATTTCCTCCTCAGTCTTGAGCGGCACAGAGAGTTCGTGACTCGCTTCGTCGACTCCACAGACGGCCTTCGCGTGAGCGTCGTCGATCTCATCCATTCGATGATCGAAGTAACGAGTTCCGATAAGCTTGAGAAGAACCGTGATAGGAATCTATAGAAAGAGGAACATTGTCAGCAGGAGTTCGCCAAGTTCAAGGATGAAGTGTTTCGCTTACGAGAGGGATACACGCTCCACCTAGAGAGAACTTCTTCAAGACCCAGAAGAAAGCGACAAGGACGAATTGTGAGAAGATGGCCATGTCGAGAGAGTAGCGGAAGATTCGTCGACTGTGTCATCAAACCAAGTCATGATCAGTCACCTTGAGAACCTGTATTAAGACCTGGAATAAACTTACTAGATTGTCCTTCCTCCTCCTTCGTAGTGCCTTCGGTAGTAAACATGAGCGAATTCTGCGAGAGAAAGAACCTTGGTCAGCTCGATCCAAGGAAGTTTCGCAGTTCAACAGCTCACGGTTCTTGAAAACGGTATACGAGACGGCGAAGTAGGCGTAGTTGAATGCGATGACAAGACTACAGAGGCAGGAGTGAGTCTCGAGGGAACAGCGAGACTTTAAAGAGGCGAACTTACGGGTTGAGACAGGCGAAGAGTAATGAAACACTGATAATGAGGAGATGAGTCGGAACCCTGAGAGACCAAGATGCGTCAGCGAATGCAAGGGAATGGGAGCAAGCGGACGGTCTGACCAATTCTGGAATCCGAAGAAACGAGGAACCGCATCTTTCTCCCTCTTTCTCGGTGCGATGTATTTACGAATACTGTAAAGAGCACTGAATCAGCGCTATTCGTGAACGGGAAGTATGAGAACGGACGTACGAGCTATGATTGATCCAACTGATTCCGAAGAGAGCGATTTCGAGACCGTTTTGAAGACCGACGATAAGGAGTGACCACGAAACGAAGAAAGTCGCTCCTTTCGGGAACGCTCCAGCTACGACGGCTAACACTGATACGGGTTGACGGAAAGCGTTGAGGAAGGCGGTGAATGCAGTGATACCGATGCAGAAAACGACAATGAAGTTGATACTGTAAAGGGGAGAAGGAGACGAGGTGTCAGCTTAAGTCCTCAACTTACTGTGTTGTCGGGGTGTTGGGCTCACATAAGGAACTTGTGATAGGCAGATTGCGTTTGCGCACTCCATTTCGATTCCGTAATGATCGTTTTCCCTTTTCTTTGCAAGATTCCGAGGATGGTTGGAACGAACTGTTCCAGTGCAAAACTAGTCAGTATGATACTCATAATCAGCGATGAGAGGTATGCTACATACCATGTTGAGAATAGCCATAAGGGCGGTAGGGATTAGAGAGGAGAAGAGGGTGTTGAGAGTTGAGTTGTTTCTCAAGAAATTGGCGACTNTAAGGATTCACACATTAGCTATAGCGTTCGGTGATATGGATTGAGAATCTGCTCACCATTTGGAAGACGTTCGGTGAGTGATTCGAGGGAGAAGAGACCGATCAGGAATGAAATCGGAACAACCTGTCAAAACGAGAACAGTCTTCAATCAGTTTCGAGTCGAGCGCATCGTGTTGAGTAGACCTCTCAGCTCACCCAGATGATCGTACCAGTCCAAATCACCACCTGCAAGATTGTACCCCTCAACAGATCGGAATGTAACGAAACGATAACGAGTTGATCCCAATGTAAATCCCTTGCTTCCGGCGCTGGCTTCACCCTGAACTCAAGTGCCTTCCCTCCATGCATGATTGCCTTCGTCCTCGGATGCCTCCAACTCATCTCCCTCTTCGCTCTTATGGCATCCTCGACTCGTTCGAAAGTGACGAAAGCGGTAGATGCAGCTTCGAACTGTTCAGGTCGTGCTCGTAAGTCGTCGATGAGTGACATTTGAATGTTGAGTTTCGTCAACCAGTAATCGATGGCAGGTACAGATTGATTCTTGAATCGACTGAGTCGCTTGAGAGGGTGGAATCGGTCGAGGAGGTTTGGGTGATCGTGCTGAAGATGGTGGAGGACGGTCCAGATGGACATGGGATTGCCGTGAAGGTCGAGAGGAGGAGTCGTGTTGCTGGAGAGGAAAGGTTTAAGGGAAGAGAGGAGGACTTCATCTCCTTCTCGGAACGAGTGTTCGAGTTCGTAGGCCTTCTTCGTCTTGCTCGAGGTGTGTAGTTTCGTCCATTCGAAAGGAGAGATAGGTGGAAGTAACCCGTCTTTCGCCAATTCCTGATCCCTCGCTTTGATCTCTGCCCACTTCATAACGTTCCTAGCAAGCTGAACATGCGCCGTTTCCAACTCGTGTAGCACATCCATGTATTTGGCATACATCGCATTGAGTTCTGCTTGTCTCCGGACAAGTACGATTGTGGTGATGAGTTTCGGTCGATCCTTTTCGTAGCGAGAAGTCATCGGATAACTGTCTTTGTTTTCTGGAGTAGAGGGAGAAGTTGAATCGGGGCTGACAGGAGGAGTGTTTCGGAAGTGGTGTTCGAAGTAGTCGGCGATAGCTTGTTCGGTTCGAAGAGCTGGGGGAATATTTCGAACGAGGACTGTTCGATATCTCCATCCCATATCTTCTGGAGGAATAGATGGGTCGATTTCGCGAGGAGGGAGTCGCTGAGAGTTCTTCAATGGTTCGTGATGTTGTCCACTGTCGGTTCGGAGTAGTCTTCGTAACTCGTTTTGTCGAACCCGCAAAGCACCTCTTCCTATCCAGAATAGCGTACAGAACCAACTGACTGATACGATCCAAACGCAAGCGACGTGGACTCCGAGGCTAGAGGGGGATCAGTGTTAGCCAGAAACAGATACGGATCGAGGTGTTGCGAACTTACAGCCCAATTCCTTGACCGGATAAAACTAGTGAAGCGATCGAGGCACGATTGATCGAGTTTGTCGAGATGTCGCTAGGACTGTAGATAAAGTTGATAGCGATGAGGGTAGGAAAGACGGTGCAGAGCATGAATAAAGTCCAATAGACTGCATTTTCAACGGTTGAGGTTGTCAGTTTTCGAAATTACCTTGGATTTCGATATGAAACGAAAAGACGACGTACGGGTTCCTCGTAAGAATCTCAGATAGACGACTGCGTCTGCTCCAACATCATGTTCTTCAAAATACGAAGCCTTTCGCCTGATTGCCTCCCACATCCAACTTAGAGGATAGTTTGCGAAATCTGGTGCTCGTTCTCCCTCAACATAAGTTCTCGCTCGATACAGGTAACCCATCGCCCATCCTTCCATGCCTCTATCCGGTACATTTTCCCCTCGTTTCCTCGCTTTGTCCTCATCTGGATACCTCCTCAATCTCTTGAAGATTTCATGCAAGGTGCAACCTGAAACGAAGAAGATTCCGGCGGTGATTGCTGTAGATTTGAGTCCACTGAATACGGCAGAGTAGGTTCGATCATCGAGTGTCGCCATTCCCTCTCGGTATCAAACTCGACCGAACTTGCAAGAGAAATTGAGAAAGAAGGGGAAGGAGGGAGAGAGTTGAATTGACGAGAGGGAGCTCGTGCGCTCTGTTGAAAAGGGGTGGTCGTGTACACTAGCTGTAGGTAGAGTCTCCTAGTCTTAAATCGGTGGTCGCTGGTGAAAGGGGAGAGCGAGAGGAGCAGTTTACTTTCAACTTCTTTGATTTACCCCAGACAGCATCACTACTCGATCACAACACAAGGGCGCGCCGACTTTACCTTGAAAGGCTGATTGAACCTCAAGGATAAGGGCTGGGTTATTCGATCACGTCCCGACGCCTTCCTTCGACTGCCTCGACACCTCAAAGAATCGACTATTTTTTCGCTCATTCAACCTGTTCAATTACCTCGCTCTTTGCTGGAGTATCACAAGGACAAGTTTCATACGTACTCAAAGACTGTTCAGCGCTACTACCGTGTATTCAGGGAGGATGCTGAGCTGCTTCGAGGGTTTCTTTGGTTCGTTCAACTTTCTCCTCGCTCGCTTTGCATGGGGAATTGTAGATCCTCTGACTGACTCAAGCGAGGATAGCCGACCGACACCAGAGGATTATCGGAGCCCTTAGAGCCTTTCCTGCGAAAAGATGGCTTCTGACAGCTTCGCACCTTCTAGAAGCGGATAAATTAAGCGGTTTCGTCTAGCTTGGTTCCAAAGCTCTTTCTACTTTCTTCGGCAAAGTGGGAACCATCGCACCAAGGGAGGTGAATCATGCAAGGAGCGAACTCGAACTTGAGGCTGGCCGATTCTCTAGCTTTCTNAACACTGCTCCTTCTCTCCACTCTGTCACCTGGCTACCGTTCGCTCGCTCGTGATGGTACTTGGGATGAATCCACCACCACTACCACCCAAGTTTGGAACTTTCGAATATTCCGCCATTCCAATCGGTCCAGCTTCCCCAACTACTTCTTCCCCTCGCACTGCCTCCTTCCATTCAACTCACATTCGACGGAGATCGTCAATCGGTATCGACGCAGACATTACGATACAACTTGGGGAACCAGATGAGAAACGTTACGGCAAGGTCTTGTCGGAGAAAGCGAGTGCAGAGACGGATCCCTTGACACTGGTAGGAGGAGCTGGAGATGGGAAAGGATACCTAGCGTGGAGAGATGGGAAAGTACCGAGTAGGAGAGGAGGATTGAAACGGTGTATCGCGTTACTGGCGCTCTTCGTCGTCTGTATCTTGGGTTGGTTGGGGGGTTTGGCGACGAGTGAAGTATCGTCGAGGCAGAGACGAGGTGGAGCTCAGCAGGCTTTCGCTTTACAGACAACTCAGATCTCGCAGTGAGTCCTGTCTATCGTAACTCTAGAGTCTCATTTCGCAAGAACTGACATTTCACTTTTTGAAGGCGTTGCAACCCCTACGAGCAGGTAAGCTTCAGTATCTGAACCCTCCATCGATTTGTTTCAACATACTAATCTTTACCTCTCTGCAGTACGGAGTCCTGAACGTCAACACTTCGAAAGCGAGCGAAAACTACTGGGAACCACTCTCCGCTTCACACAATTGCCACGCCGTCGACTACATGACACTCCTCCGCCGCGCAACCGTCGAAGGCAAAGTGTCACCTCTCATTGAATTCATGCAAGCCCGTACGATCGTCCTATTCGGAGACAGTGTCGATCGAGATCACAACGACCACCTCTGTCAATTCCTCTCCGGTTGGCACGAGATGATCGGTAGTAACCACGCTTTCTCTCCCCCCTACCCTCAAGGCCAAGAGCTTCCTCCAGAAGGTTACGCCAGTTTCATCAATGGGAAGAGGGAATGGCCGGATTGGTTTCAAAGTCGTCCTTGGGTTTGCCACGTTCCGAAGCTCAACTTCAGGATCGTCAACGTCTTTCACTATGGCTTTCAAGAACCCGAGTTCGATAACGGATACATTACGACTCATCCTCACTTTTATCCTCCTGGAACTGTCGAAGGTGAGCTCCTTCTCTTTCCTTTCCCTCTACCCTCTTTGTTCATTTTCCTCCTCATCTATAGAACGATTCGATCAAATAGTCGTCCCGCTAGTCGAGAGTCTAGCACAAAAGTACAACGTTTCCTCGGTTCCCGACATTTTTTCTATCAGTCCCGGTTTCTGGTCTCAACTTCGACAATCGATGGCAGATCAATCGGCACACAAAAAGGCAGTAGAAGGAGGGATGTCGATCGAGGCAGCGAATCAGAAGTTTGATGTCTGGAGACATTTGGATAGAAGTGAAAGGAAATGGTACGAGGGAAGGATTTACGAAATCATCAGACACGTTGCGAGGGAGTGGAAAGAAGGTCAAGATGGCAAGGGGAGGATTCGACCAAATCTACTGTGGCGTAAGTGAGGTCGAGGCGACTCTTTCCCAAGATTCGAAACTGATCGAGATTTCGTTTACAGGCGCTCTTCATCCGATCAAGGAGACAAATACCGTTCCTTTCACTCGGACTACAGCGGTCGATCAGATCGGTCGCAGTGTCGTCGAGAACCTTGTCGAAGAATCCCGAGCGGCGACTGCAGGAGCGTCAACTTGGAAAGCTTGGTCGAAGAAGTTGGGTGCACAAGCTTTGGGATGGACGAGGGAGAGTAAGAGTGAGGCGTTGAACGAGGATCTAGGTCGTCGATTGAGGACAGACGAGTGGGGCTCGCTCATGCAGGGTGAGTGTCGAGTGTTTCGATTCTTATTCATCGTTTCTGACTTTGTCTCGTTTTGTTCGACAGGACAATCTCGACATTTCCGAGACGAGGTTCATCCTCTACCCTTACCAGGCTCGTGGCTCTACGGAAACATGCTTCTCCACCAATTGAGGGTTGCAGTGGACGAACAAGAGCGCGTATAGAGATAGTTTTCAAGGTTGTATCGTTAATTCTGTCAAGTTCCCTTAATTAGTGCAAATGTTGTTTCGAACAAGTCGTTCGCCTCTCAAGCGAGTCCTCTACCGTGTCAAGTGACTCTTGCGATTGTGAAGGGGAGAACGAAGCGTGCACTGCTTTTTTTCAGAGTCGTGTTGCGAGGAAAGTACAGATTCGAAAGGAGGATGAGGGAGGATATGAGTGGGTGAAAAACGAATGTCTACATGGTTGAATGAAACGGACGGAGAGAGGAGGGTAGAATAGAAAGGGAGATAATCTAAAGGGCGGAACCGCTGCTTAACCTTCGACAACGTCTTCCTTCTTCAACTTGGGCTTCTCTTCCTTCTTCTTCTTTGTCTCCTCGTCAAGGTTCTTCTCCGACTCCTTCGATTCAGCAACCTTTTGAGGATCTGCGAATCCTTCTTTCGCTGCAACCTTGATATCCTTGGCGGTCTCCTTCAACTCGATCGCCTTCTCCTCCTCCATGATGATACCGAGACCTTCTCCCTCTGCAAGACTGACAATATCGTCGAGAGGAATCCAAGAGTCGCCATCGATATCGAGTTTGTGAAGAAGGACGGCGATCTCTTCCTCTGATGGACTGTGTCGAATGACCTCGAGTGCAGATTTGAGATCTTTCGCGGCGATCTTGCCTTCTTGATCAGTCGAGAACATGTTGAGACGGTCACCGACAGACGAATCGTATTCCTCGAGCTGTTTGTCGATCTTGCTCAGAAGGGACTTGAGACGCTTGTTGAGAGGGTTAGGTTGTGCGCCCTATCATATTATCGAATGAGTCAGCTATGAAAGCAACAGAGGGGAACAAAGATCGGCAAACTTGCCTCCTCAGCTTCTGCCTTTTCGTTCTCTTCGATCAATCTCCTCAACTCAGTTCGCTCCTTGATAACCGATGACTTGGCCGAGAGAATCTCGAGAGCAGATCCCAACTCTTGAACCTGCTCTGCAGTCATCCTAACATCGACCTCCTCCTTCGGTTGCTCCTCCTTGATCTCCTTAGCCTGCTCCTCGGGCAGCATCTCCTCAGCTTGACCCTTCTCCTTAGCAGCCACTTCAGCTTCATCCTTCTCCTTTTGTTCAGCTTCTCGCTTCTCTTCCGCCTCTCGCTTAGCATCTTCCTCAGCTTCCTTCTTGACTCGTCGAGCCTCAGCTTCCTTCTCTTCTTGCTCTTGTTCGTCTTCGATGAGCTCTTCTTGTTGTTGAAGTACTTCTAGACGTTGTTTGTAAGAAGCAGAGTCGGAAGAAACTTCAAGTTCAGTCTCGTTAACCTGTTCGACGAGGCCAATCAGTTTCTTACCGTCAACGGGAGACGCGAAGAATAGTACGTACGAGGTTATCAGGCAAACTGGCAAGAGTATCCTTCAAACTCTTCATAATTTCATCACCCTCAGCATCAGGGTTGACACTCAATCCTCGGTTGAATCCGAACGCCTTACTCAAGATGAGCAGAGTACCGCTGAGTTGGTTGTGCAAGTGGAGATCGATCCATTGAGCGAGTTCAGAACGAAGGTGCTCTTCCGAGACGCCAATAGTACGGATTCCTCGAGATTGACAAGCCGAAGTGAGTTCCGAGAACGAGAGCGAGTCGATACCTTCAGAGTCGATGACCTATAGAAGAAGTAACGGTCAGAAACGATACAACTGTGAGATGTGCGAGATCCTTGTTGCTTACCTTGTCATCCTCCTTGATTCGAGCGAGACGACTTCGAATAGTGAAACGAAGGAAAATGTCGGTTCCGAAAGCGTTGATGTTCATGTAGCTATTGGGATAATACGATCAGACTTGAGCTCTCTGGGGAGTACAAGGAGAAAGTGCGACGCACCGGCACATCGAGACGAGTTGAGGACGGGTCAAATTCTCAAGAGTCAAATCATCTTCGAAAAGACGAGAAACTCGCACGACTTCTTCAGTAGTGGGACTTTCACCGGTGGAGCGGACCTATGGGCGTTGGGATGCTTCAGTTCGAGCTTTGCTTGATCGATCTAAAAGTCAACCGTCACTCACCTTGCGGAAGAATTCCTTGAACTCTTCAGACTGCTTGATCTTGTCAGGACTCTTGATACCGGATTCACGAATAGTTTCTTGCAAGAACTTGGCCATTTCGAGTCGAACCTTGAGGAGCTTTCGCTTCTTCTCGTCCTGTGAGATCGATGAGCAGATCAATCAGTTCCGACTCTGTATGATTGGGGAATAGACGCATATCGGCTCACCTCCTTGAACTTGTCAGTGAAAGTCGAAGGAAGCATGTTGGGGAAAAGCTTGAGAGCGACCGGGAGAAGGAGTTCCATGAACGGGACGATGAGGAAAACTGAGAAAGGGATCAGTCGTAGTAAATCGGTAGTGGTACGTTTGAGCTGTGCAGGATTATGCATCGTATCAGCATTGTAGAAGGACAGAAGGATGAGATATCGAAGGAGATAAGCAACGCACTTGACGGTGTTCGCGACGAGTGAGCTTTTTTCCGACAATCAACCGCCTGACCAATCGCGCTGAAATCCTAATCTCTTTCCCTAATAGCTTGGTCCCATGCCAGTAATGAATAGCTTCCTTCTTGATGCTTGCCCAAATACGAGTCATTCGGCTAGCTTCCTCCTTTCCCTTCTTAGCGACAGCTTTCTTTTCCTTGTCATCTGCAGTAGCTACTTCCTTTGATTCTGTGGCAGTTACAGGAGTGGAAGAGTTGGATGGTGATGAAGGTGAAGGGGCGAGGAAAGGACGTGAAGTGGTGAGTAATCTGAGTTGCTCTGGACGGGTTATGAATGGTGCTAGTGGTGACAGTGGAGTACGGGTACTTCTGCTCAGTAAAGGTGCGAATCTTGCGTTGACGAATGGAGAGAGGGAGGACGACGAGGTTCGGCAAGTTGATGAAGCTAATCTGAACCACGCCGGCGCGGAGATGGGTGGGCGAGCCATGTTGGATGGCAGCTGAAAGAGTAGAGAGAGCTCAGCTCTTGTACCGAGTTGTAGTATGGCGAGTAGGAAGAGTTGGAGGTCAGAAAAGTAAGGTTCTCCTCTTTTTCCTCTCCGAATCGTCGCAGAGTCCAACTTTTCGCAAATGTTGAGTTGAGTCTCATTCAGTCTATCGCAGGAACGACGAACAAAAAAAGATAATACAGCGACTTATCCAAAGTCCTGCACCTGGGGATTTGGCCAGGAGACTCCCACTCCTTTTGTCGACTGAAGCGCTGAGGCCGGCAGAGGTACCGTTCTAGAGCAGAGTGCTGCTAGTATTTGCGGTGCACAAGAGTTGTGACCGAGCTTTGGGAGTCTGAAGAGAGCAGCCCTAGTTTGGCGAAGTGATCAAGACGAGCCTGATCGAGCGAGGCTGTATGAGATGCAAACTTCTACGATTGGGTCGTAGACCACGAGTCGTGCGCCGAGGTTGAAGAACCATGCAAGCGACTTTGAGACCGCCAGCGACTCCGCGCGCGAAAAGGGGGAGGTGGGGTTGCTCTCGGTCGCTTGGGTGCGAAAGAAAAGTAAAAGCTGGAAACCGATCGATCGCTCGCTTGTGGCAAAACTTAACCTCATAACGTCGATATATCGAGGCTACCGTTCTCTATGACTCATCAGTCAAGAGGGTGGCTCGAGAAGGGGCTGTTTGCGAAAGTTTGCTCGACGGTCTTGCGAAGAATCTCGAGTTCGTCGACTTTCGTTGGAAATCGACATCAACGCTCCTTGAGAGCATCAACAGCCTTCGATTGGCTTCCACTGATCATATAGAGCTCTTGCTGAGCCTCTCAACTTCAAGCTCAAAGTCCGAGGAATCTTGTCGGACTTGAACAAAAATCGCTCAGTCCTTTTCTTTCGCTTCCTCTCTTCTCCCTCTCACTTCCCACACAAGTAACTCCCAGCAACTCAGCTGTAGCTCACTTGCAGTCTCTTTCATTCAGAATGGTAAGCTCACTCGTCCATTCATTCCCTCTCTTTGCTCACCTCTTGTTTGTTTTTAGTCTCTCCTCACTCTTCCTCCCGAACTCCTCTCGGATATCTTCTACCTCGCTCACGAAGACAACAGTGAGGACCACATCGAATCTGCCGAACCCACTAGCAACTCTACCCTCACTCGTGATCCGATCTGTCGCAATCTCCTCTTCTTTCAAAGGGAGGTGTTGTATCGAAAGGTCGTAGGCCTCACCTCGGATCAATTTGAACTCTTCATTCACACGATCATAGACAACACTCAACTTGGTGATTTTGTACATGTCCTCGCCGTACAAAGAAAACCATGGATTACCATGTTCGTCGTTTATTTGAAGGAAGAGGTTAGGACGTTACTTTTGAGCCTTACTCGAGTCGAAACACTTCGAATCGCTGCAGTACGGGAAGCGGCAGTAACGTTGTTGGACAAGGAATTCGCTTCAAGTAACCTGTCAAACCTCGCTGAACTCGAGATTGGAAACTCGCCGAGTTGGAGCAAAGCAGGCCCACAGGAGGCGGATCGACTAGGTAACCTCGCACTCTACCCAAACCTCAAATCACTCGCACTCGATACGGGTTTCAAGACGTCCAAACCATTACCTCCCGTGCAAGCTCTAACGAGGATCAGCAAGCTCTCTCTCAACTTTTTGCAACCAAAGCCGGAGGTCAACGCCGATTTCATCTTGAATCGTTTCCCGAATATCAACCAGCTCACGCTCAACTCACGCGACTACCATGTCTACCGCTTCAAACCGCTTCTCAAACGACTCACTTCCGCCCCTCGTCTTCCACTCAAGTCACTCACTCTACTCGGTTTCGCTCACTTCTCACGAATGACTGATCAAGATCTCCCTGACCCATGCGACGACGTCTTCCCGTCGTTCTCTCACCTCACTTATCTCTACCTCGCTCAATTCACTTTCAGTTCCGACATTGGAACTTCACTTCGCCAACTTCATCATCTCGCAACCCTCGGATTTGGACCCGGTGCCGTCATGGAGGAGGATCATCTACTAGCTCTAGCTGTAGGACATCGTCGTCTGCCTTCGCTGAAGAAGCTCATTTTGGATCAGGTTCACGAGGGAAGCGTCGGTTGGAGCGTTCAGGAGGAAGGGGAGTATCGAAGACTTCACCCAAATCACGCAGACGACCCTCGTCATGTTGCACCTGATTGGGAGAAACCCGAGTTTGATCCTTATGGAGATGGAACCTTTACAGCAGACGGAGTTGAAGAAATGATTGACGATTGCGAAGGAGCGGGAATAGAGGTCGAAGGAACGGTTATTGAAGCACTCGAGTTTATGAATGTGTGGGAACTTGAAGCAGAGATCTGTGAAGAACTTTGGGAGGAACTCGAGGAGGAAAATTGCGGAGAAGAGTTGCTCGAGTCGGAGGATTCCGAAGACGTTACAGATGCCGAGTCGGAAGACGATGAAGAGGATGACGAGATCTGAGCATAGTGTGAAGATAATCGAGAAAGGGGAAAGGAGGGATAATCAAGGCTTGCTAGCGAGCTGTACTCGGGGAAGTGACAATTTCGAATCTTTCGCTTTGTAAAGTTTGTACTTCAAGTGAAGTCTTTCTTTGTCTGCCACGATGGTCTGTAGCCGCCTTGCCTAAAAGTAGCTATAGCTCAACGAACCTCCAAGATCCGACTGAACGAACGGATTCGAGGTAAATCTCGATCGTGATGCCGTTTTCTCCGCGATTCGGCCGCCGTTGACGTTTATTTCGGTAGCATTGGCAGTCAGAAACGATCGTCAGTCGAAGGGACGTGTAAGAGCAAGGACACAGGAAGAGAGTCGAGTTGCGAAGAGTTGCAATGTCGCGAAGATTTGTCGATTTTCTTCGTTATTCTTGAAGTGAGCTGAAGGATTCTCTCAATTCCTCTCTAGCTCAACGCTCTATTTAGTGCACCTTCTCGTATAAGAGGAGAGTCACTTCGAAAATTTCCGAGTCGTTTCATCTCTCTCCTTCTCTCACTTCACTCCATCACCTCAAAGTACCGCTTGAACAACTTGGAGAATACAGGATCATGTCTGATGAGATCAAGGTATGCCTCTCAACTTTGTCAAGTTCTTCCTTGACACTCTGACTTCTCTCTTGAGAACAGCGCGACTACATCTCTCTCCTCCCTCCCGAACTACTCTCGGAGATCTTCTATCTCGTCACAGAAACATCTGCATCCGATCTCACTTCCCTCCCGATCTCCCGCGTCCTCTCGTCACCTCAACAAGCCGCTTTGTACCGAATCATCGCCAATCTCCCTTGTCATCAATTCCCAGTCCTCGTACGATCTATTATAAATCGTCCAAAATTAGGAGGACTTCTAAGGTATCTCTCTATGTCAACGAGCGGTCAAATGGGTGCTTCATCGGAACGAGACCTCAAAACGATGATCTCGACTTTGTCCAACATCGAAACACTGCTCTTGTCAATTTGGGACGTGTTCACGGAGATCTTCATGGCTCCGAAGCTAGCAAAAAGTCTACCGAAACTCACGCATATCGACCTCGGGGAGGGGAAATACTCGAAAACGGACAATCGAGATGAATTCGGAAATCTCGCACTCTACCCTTCGCTCACCTCGATAGAGCTCTTCCTCCACGACAAGATCCCACAAGAATCACTCTCCTGGGGTAAAGCTCTGCCGAAGGTTGAACCTGTGGGATTGATCAACTTGCGACAGGATCCAAAGGCGAATGCTCAGTTCATCTTGAATCGCTTCCCGAACGTCCAGAAGCTCACACTCCATTCTCGCAAATACGACCCCTTCGACTTTGAGCCACTCCTTCGCGATCTCAGCCGTTCGCCCCCTCACCTCCTGACGACCCTCACTCTCACCAGTTCTGCCTATTTTCTCGACCTCTCAGAAATTCTTCCCCCACGTCCATGCGACAAGTTCTTCCCTTACTTTCCCAACCTCACCTACCTCTACCTCGCGCGATTTGCTTTCAGTCCCGAAATCGGTACCTCCCTCCGCAAGCTTCCTCGTCTCGAAACTCTCGGATTTGGGCCTGGCGCGATCTTGGAGGAAGAACGCATCAAAGCTCTCGTCATCGGCTCTTCTCGTATCGTATCTCTCAAGACAATCCTGCTCGATCAGGTCAAAGGGAAGATTGGTTGGAGTGCGAAGGAAGACAGAATCCTTCACGATGATCACGCAGAATCGGAGTATCACTTGGCACCAGATTGGGAAAAACCTGATTTCGACTTTGGAGGTGATGGCACGTTCACAGTTGACGGAGTCGAGGAAATGATTGCAGAAATCCAAGAAGCGGGAATCAAAGTTGAGGGAACGGTCATTCAAGCGATCAAAGTCGAACGAGAATGGCAGGAAGAAGTCAAGTTGTGTGCAGAGCTGTGGGAAAGGGATAAAGAGTATCAACTCGAGATGGAGTTGGAGGCTGAGATTGAATACGCACTCGAAGAAGAAGCGAGCGATCCTGGATTCGCAGATTTGTGCGCAGAGTCGAGGGCCGAGGTCGGTGAGGATATTTGGGACGGGAATGTCAGTGACGACTACGGTGACGCCTATATGTGAGAACGCTTGAGGAAATCAACACGAAAGGAAGGAAAGAGAGGAGAAAGGGAATCAGGATCAGTTTTGTTTTGCTGTATGAGGTCTGTTTTGTCGTGTCAATCTACCTTTGCTTTGTACATTCATCGTGGTGTAGAGCGTGAGAACTGATGGAGACGTCGACAAGAAGATAGAGTCGACTCTCGAGGTCGGAGCAAGCAAAACTCGGAATCTCAGGCTTTCTTCGTTTCTCGCAGGGCTCCAAACTGTCGTTCCCTCTCGTTCAGCTCGGCGCCTCTGTGTCAATGAATCGACGAGGAGCAGCCCTCCTGTGTCGAGCATCAGTGTCAGAGTGAAGAGGAATAGAATCGAGGTGCGAAGGAAGAAATCTCTGCGAAGGTTCGTCGATTTTCTCTCTTATTCTCGAAGTCATCTGGAGGGCTCTATCAGACGTTCCACAGCTGAAGGCGCTACTTACTGCAACCTTAGCGAACAGCAGGAAAGTCACCTCGAATTCCCGACTCGTTTCATCTCTCTCCTGCTCTCACTTCACTCCCATCACCTCAAACCATCACCTCAAAGTACCGCTTGTACCACTCGAACTACTCAAGATCATGTCTGATGAAATCAAGGTATGACTCTGAACTCTATCAAGTGACTCTCTCTGTTGACTCACCTCGATTCGATTTAGCGTGATTTCATCTCCTTCCTCCCTTCAGAACTCCTCTCTCAGATCTTCGACTTAGCCTACAAAGATAAGAAACCCCCTCTCGTCCCCATCTCTCGAGCTTTCCTTCCCTTTCAACGAATCAGTCTCTTTCGACATGTCAAAATCAATTCTCCTCCTCAATTTCAACTCTTGATCGAAGCATATGAAGCAAACAGTGGATTGGGTAGAATAGTAGAAACGATGGAGATTGAACACGCAGAGAACGAAGAGAGGAAGAGTAGGAACGATCGACAATTGAAAACTTTCTTCTCAACTCTCATTCACCTCGAACAACTGAAACTAGGTCAAGGTACTACTGCATTGATCAACCTCGTCTTATCCCTTCGAATCGCTCGATCTGATCTGCCTCAACTTCACACCCTCGATTTCGAAATCCCTTCGAATTGGAAGAAACCTTTCGATTCAAAGAACTATCGCTACTTGAACTCGTACCCTTCCCTTTGTATCCTTCGTCTCACTACCGGCGACAGTCACGTATTCAAGTGCAACTCACGAGGTGGAGAAGAAATCGAGAACGTCAAGGAACTCTCTCTCGCAGGAATCAACGTCGACAACTCTTCGACCCTCTCGTTTATTCAGAATTTCCCATCACTCGAATCCTTATCCCTCGACACTTTGACCTCTCACCACGCCGACTACTCCTCACTAACCGCTTCACTCCCTACCTCTCTCACCTCTCTTTCCCTTCGCAACAAAGCCTTCTTCGATGGATACTCGAAACCCTGTGAACAACACCTCCTTCGCCTCGTCAATCTTGAATCTCTCTACCTCAGCGAGGGAAGCTGTACCCTGAATCTCCCTCACATCCTTCGCCAACTTCCCAATCTTCGAGTCGTCGGATTCGGCCCGGGCGCGATGCTCGACTGTTCGAAACTCGAAGAGCTCACCGTTGGACCGAACTGTCTTCGTCGACTCGAAAAGGTCATTCTTGATCAAACCGAAGGGAACGTGGGATGGCAGATCGCGGAGGAATCAGAAGATGGTGTCACGCTTCATCCAGATCACCTCGAAGATTACTGTCACTGTGGTCCTGGTTGGGAGGTTCCACAATTCTTGACTCCCGAGTTCGGAGACGAGCGGGTGAGGGAGCTCATTCAGAAGATCGAGGGAGCTGGAATCGTCGTTTCCGGAACAGTTCGAAAGGCTCTCGAAGTGTGGGACGAATGGTGCGCGGAAGTGGTGCAATGTGAGTTTGCTCAAGTGCTGGAAAGTGGAAGCTTCGATGAAATCAGGGAAAGGCATGGAGACAAGTACGTCGAGGACTTCAGAGAAAATTGGGGGTTTGACGAGGATGCCAACCTCGTGTGCGAATGTGGGGAGTGTGAACTATGTTGGGAAGCGTACGCGTACGACGATTGTGGAGGAGAATTCTGAGCGACGAAGAAGTTTGGAGAGCGCTTTTGTAAAAACACCGAGATTTGAATGGAATGAAAGTGCCTTTGCTATACGAACTAGCCTCGCCGTGATGCTTTACTTCTCAACACTTAGTGAAAGGCTTGTGGGTGAGATAGAAATCTGTCGAAAACGCTTGGCAATCCGATAAGATTTCTCGCGACGCTGTAGAATCGTAAGCGGGTTCTGGTTTTCTCACCAAGCTCTACTTATGCGACTGGACGTTGTTTGGGACGGAGGGCGGGAAAGAAGAGATTCTGTGACGGTTGAACAGAGTGAAGAGAGCGAATTGTTGTTCGCGAAGGATATCGAGCGAGTCGCGAGGAACAGCATCCCTCGCTCGATATCTCTCTCGGACTTCTCTCTGGAACCAGATCGCACAACGCCTCGCCGTTTACTATCGAATGATGTAAAATGATAACAATTCTATTTCCTTCCTATGAACAATATAAACTGATAAACTGAGTCCCATCCGATGTCTACTTTTGCAACAACCACTTCCACAACCCTTCTGTATCCTTATAATCATGATGTACAACACTGACCAACCACCTCGTTTCCGTGATTTCCTTTATGAACTTTCTCGAAGGAGATTGAGCGGGATACAAGAAAGACCATTCAGTCCAAATTGCAAACGCTTCTTCCTGTAGAGACAAACATCGGTTTTTTCATCAGTCACCGTACACATATCAACGATAGATAAAGAGAGAGAAAGGGAGGGAGAGAGTTGTGAACATACAGCCCAAGCTTTGAAACTCATTTCTTCGATCAAAGTAGTAGTGACGATTTCTTTCCCACCAAACACTCCCCAAGTAACGGCATTGACGTCACCCTTCCCCATATTAGTCCTATACTCTCCCTTTCCATTCCCAGCAAACCATTTAATCAACCCTTCCTCTGCATCTCCATTCCTCACCCTCTCTCGTTCGTCCTCTCGACTCCTCTCGTCCAACTCGTCTAACTCTTGTTCGTTCAAAAAGAATTCGACAAACGCTTTTTGATAAACGTATCCACCTTTCGGACCGAACCCATAAATCGAATCGTTCGATTTGACCCCATCTACGGCAGGTTGAGATCCGACCGTCCACCAGTGTCGAGTATCGTTCATTTCGATCAGGTGGGAAGAGATGGATGCGGTTTCGGGTCGTAAAGGTTCTTCGGACCATGGGTTGCAAGAGAGGGTTCCTCGGAGGTAGGAAGAAAAGATTGAAGAAACGTCAGAGAGGGTCGTTGGGGTACCCCAAACTCTCAATGCTTCAGCTGGCTGTACAAATTCTCCTCTTCATCCACTCAGCACACTACCTCAAAAGGAATGGGAAAGGAAAAGAGTGAGAGTGAGAGAGAAGAGGAAGCGTACGGGTAATTTCAACCCAACTCCATATCCGTCCATATCTCCATAAGCTGGACTCCTCGCGTCTCCAAACCTCCCATTCGGAAACTCGTCCCAACTCGTCGGACTGTCCTTTCTCGACAAATCGGGAGAAGAAACGGTTTGCGCCGTCGTCGAGGAAGTACCGTTTTGTCTCAAAGAGTTGATCACCTTGTTCGGTGCCGAACCAGTACCGTTCGATAGTAGTGACTACAACAACTCATCCTTCTCATCAGCTTTCAATTTGGAGATAGAGAGCTAGAGAGAAAGAGAGAGTACCCTAGATTGTAAATTATTCTTACTTCTTTGTCCCTCCCTTTCGACCCATCCCAACCCTTCCAAAACCCTCGTAATACTCTTCTCCAAATTCAACGTGCACAGATGGAAACCCCTCACTCCACCTCGTTCCCACAACTCTTTGATCATCCGGACCGACAATTCAACTCCGTAATCTTTGACCGCTGCATCGTCGTGTTGAATTCGTTCGAGGTCCGACATGATCGAGGGAGGGATTCGAGTCCCACATAAATTCGTCATGCGTCGAAAGGAGAGGTAATTTTGAATTGGCATGATTCCGGGTAAGATTGGAATAGTTATACCTTTAAAGGGCTCAACTCAACTCGGTCAGTTCTCGTGGAATCGGGGAATGAGAAGCGCGAGAGAGAGAGAGGTTCACCTCGTTCTCGACATCTTTCGTACCAAGAGATGAAAACTTTGGTATCGTAAAACAATTGAGTCACGACGAAATCCGCTCCGGCTTGCTGTTTCTCCCACAAGTATTCAACATCGTCACTCTCCTTGTCGATCGAATCTGCATGTCCTTCAGGATAACCTTCACTTGCAAGGTAGCAATTTCACACAAATCAGCTCTCTGAACCTCCTCCCTTTGAGAGAGTGAGAAGGGAAGGGGATGACTTACCTGCTACCCCAATACAAAATTCTTGACCATGATGGGTTCGAATGTATTTGATCAAGTCTGTAGCATGTTGAAATTCATCCGAAGATGCAGTCCAATACTCTTCTCCTCTTGGTGGATCTAAAAACCAATTCCTCTCCATTGTCAGTTCTCCCTCATACTAACTCATTTCACTCGAACCCCCGAGATGGAAAGAGAGAGAAGCATTTACCTCCTCTCAAAGCCAATAAATTAACAATTCCCAATTCTTTCGCTCTCTGATAATCCCTCATCCCCCCCGATGATCAGCCTCTATTCTAGGAAGAACAGTGAGAGAGAATAGAACTTTACTTTGAGAGTTTGATCCAATACACCTTCCTGTAAATTCGTACAAGTCAAATGCAAACAAGTTTCCAAACCCATTCCTTGAGATGCCCCGGCCAATTCCAAACTTCGTTCTCGAGTAGAACCCCCTGCTCCCCAAGTCACGTGCATCCACGTAGGTGACAAGGAAGACATTCGATCGATTCGATCTATCAAGTTTGTTAAACCTGGTGAAGTTTTAGGTGGGAACACCTATTTCTTGGAACTGTGCGGTCAGTTGAAGTTCAGGAGTAGGGAAGGAGGTAGGGAGTAGATTTACCTCGAAAGTGTAGTAAGGTTGATCAGGAGATAATGATGAGATTTTACAAGTCACTTTGTGAGATTGAGGTTGACGTAACTCGGGAGTCGTACTCATCTTTGAGAGTTGCTAATTGGTTGTCTGAGCTGGGCGAATCGAGCGGCGAGAAGTGAGGAGGAAAGAGGAAAGGAAGGAAAGGAGGGGGGAGGATCGGCAAGATGAATTTCAACAAGTCAAATTGAACTCAATTCCTCGCAAGATTCATTCTCCCGGCGTACTCTTGTATCTTTGTAACACACCGGCGGGGAGAGATACGTTTTTGCGCGACGATTCATGAAAAAACACGTTTAATCGGATGTTCTTCTTTCTTTCGCAACAAAGTAAGTACAATACAAATCGAGGGTTTTACGACTAGTGTAAAGAGAGGAAGGAGTACGGCTGTTGTACACAATCGGGGAAAGCGAGAGAAAGAGATACTGTAGCTCCTCTTCTACAAAGCAGTACCTGTGAGGCATTCCAAGAAAACGCATCAGTCTTTCGTGTTCGAAACGTCGACTGAGAAAGAAGTGATTTGAGACGATTATCAACTCACCTCGTTCAAAGTTATCCCTGGTCTCTTTAGTAACCTCGTCGTAATACCTCGACAACTTCTTGTTGAACATCCTATTCTTCTCATTAATCCAAGTGATATCACCTTGATCCTCATCCCCTCTCTTCCTCGACCTCTTCTGTCTCTTGTCCAAACTAATTACACACCTCATATCAGCACACACACTTTACTTTGAAAGAGGAGAGAGAGTGAAACGTACTCTGAATTGAGTTTACCAATCACTCGATCAATCTCATCTTCACTAGGTTTGTGATCGGCATACACGAAACTGTTTGCATCCCTGTACAAACCTTGTCCAGCTAAATGTTCCCCGACCGTACTACTACTACTGGTGGTAGTAGTGGTAAGGTCTGAAGAACCTGAAGTTGCGAGAACTTGAAGTGCGGCGGAAGAAGAAGTGGTTGAAGACGTAGAGGCTTTCTGCGCGTTATAAGCTGCCAAATCGGGCTTGAAATCATCCAGGTCCTAATTATAGAAAGGGTACGAGAGATGAGTTAGTTGCAAGTATGAGTTTCGTAAAATGAAAGAAAAGGTCGGTTTTACTTTTTTATACTTGATTCGAGCAACATCATCGTAATCTACGCAATCAATCGACGCTCTCCCCAATCAGTTTCACTAGCCTTGTTACGAGTATTATAGAAGTAGAAAGATATACTTACTAGTGAATTGAAACCCACTCCTCCTATCTTTTCTAGCCGTCTTCTTTTCCCACTTCTCCGAATCCTCGATCGAATATTCCCAATTCTTCTTCCTCTCCAAGTCCTCGCCTTCTTCCTCTGCCCGTTTCTTCTCTCCCATCGCTTCGACTTGTTGTTTCTTCCTCTCCAATTTCGCCAACGCTTTCACCGAGGCTCGTTGTGCAGACATTTCACTAATCACGTCTTGTCGATTCAGACGTGCTGATTCATTCTATGCATCTCCTCTTTACGAGTGTTACTAGCTGTTTGTACGAGATGAAGTGTAGTGTGTTGTGTGACTGACCATTCTTTGCCTCAGTTGCTTCATTTTGGTCATACGATCCATTCCTGTCGTATTACTACTACTATCTAGTTGTTCTTGTTTCTCTTCCTCGCCTTGTAGATCGTTTGAAGTGGAAGTGGAAGTGGAAGTGGAAGCGATGGGTTCAATCTCTTCTGGTGCTGGAGGTGGTGGCTGTGGTGGTGTTTCTGCAGATTTGCGTAAAGTCTTGCGAGGTGGCATGGCGTGAAGCAGAGCAGAGCAGAGCAGAGCAGTGAAGTGGAGAGGTGAGATGGGGGGAAAGGGAAAGGGAAAGTCAGATTCGCTTCGTCTCGATGACAGCAACTTATGATAAATCCAGAGATACTTTGAATGTACTTGATACATTGTATTGATACTGTCAGTACAGCTCTCGATACTCCAAGAATAACTAGTAGAGTTGTTGATATTTATTCCCCTTCCTTTCGAAAACAGAGACGACCAACTTCGCTCTGTCCCGCTCCACCTCACCGCCTGATCAATCCATATCCTACAGCGTAAGGCTCACTCTCACTCTACCGACACCACCAACCAACCCATCAGCGGGTGTCTTGATCGTTCTTGACAAACGCGGGAGAAAGGGCACCTCGCCCGAACACCTCGAATTCAACCCTCACCCACCCCGACTAGATCCTCGAGTACTCTGTCAGGAGATCAACGAGATCTATTCAAGTATCTCAAGGATTCACACAGTCGAGCACGAGAGAAAGGGAATCATTATCGATTATAACCCACCCACGCTCCCTCGTCCATTTCAATCCTCGTTCCAACACGCGAGAGCACACATGCACGACGGACTCAATGAAATGGATTCAACATATTCGAAGGAAATCAGTTCCATGTTACTCGATGAAATCAACCCGATCCCATCTTTCATCAATTTGGGGGGGAGGGAGCCAGGGGGCAATGGAAATCATTCAAATCAACACTCGACTCGCTGAGCAATTCAATTGAACCCTCTCTTGTAACCTGTACTGACGACTCGTTTCTCCGTTCGCTTCGATCACAGCCTCTCTCAACCTTTTTCATCGACTTCTTCCCCCCTCCCCCTCGCTCCTCCTTCGAAAGAGCACTACCTCTCTGCACCGTTTTTCCCTCGAAGCAAATCAAAGTACAATGCAAACTATCAAATGTGTCGTAGGTTCTCGTTTCCCCATCTTTTAACTCTTGCGAAAGATGCACAATTTTGACGAAATCAATTATACGAGATAGGTCGTCGGTGATGGAGCTGTAGGAAAGGTGAGTTGTCACCTCCCATTCTAGTCAACGTACAATCTCGCTGACTAAATGGCTGACGGCGATTCACAGACCTGTCTACTTATCTCCTACACTACCAACAAATTCCCTTCCGAATACGTTCCCACCGTTTTCGACAACTATGTAAGAAAGAACACCACCTGTTCTTCCACACTCTCTCCCTCTAGGACCCTCACTGACCCGATTGTTGTGTTTGTTCGTAGGCGGTAACCGTCATGATTGGAGATGACCCTTACACTTTAGGATTATTCGATACAGCCGGACAAGAAGATTACGACAGATTACGTCCTTTATCTTACCCTCAAACTGACGTCTTCCTCGTTTGTTTCTCCGTCACGAGTCCCGCTTCTTTCGAGAATGTCAAAGAGAAATGGTTCCCCGAAGTAAGATAAATCTCCTATGGCGTTCGGTACAACAGCTCGCTTACCCTGTACTCACTCACTGTTGGTGCTGTTTTTTAGGTTCACCATCATTGTCCCGGAGTACCTTGTCTCATCGTAGGAACTCAAGTAGATCTCAGAGATGATCCCGCCGTACTCGAAAAACTCGGTCGACAGAAACAACGTCCCGTACCCCCAGAGGCAGGTGAACGACTCGCACGAGAACTCGGCGCGGTGAAATACGTCGAATGTTCAGCTTTAACTCAAAAGGGCGTAAGTTCACTTAACTCTTTTTGACGAGATTTGCGAAGAGAGTTTTTGGTGTGCTGATGATGAGGAAAGGATCATGTTGTGTTGTGTATGTGTAGTTGAAGAACGTTTTCGATGAAGCTATCGTAGCGGCTTTGGAACCTCCCGTTACTAAACGTAAATCCAAATGCAGTATCCTCTAAATCAACTTTCCACTTTCCCTCTCTACTCTACTCACTCCTCTCCTAGAACCTCCTTCATCTACCTTCCCCCTATCTTGTTTACTCTCTCTCCCTGTCTTGTTCTCTCTTTTTTTTGGTTTGTGGATCTAAACTCTTTCTCTCTCTCTCGTGGACTCTTTCAAATTCATCTTCCGCCCATCTCACCTTTTACATTTCCCCCTTTTCAAACTTTGCAGTACCCCCTCCTTTCCTCTCTCTCCTCTTCTCTCCTCTCCCTCCCTCTCTCCTTCACGCTAAACATCCGTTTTATTTACCATTTTTGCTCCTTTTCTACTTTTTTTTTTGTCGGTCGTTCTCTCTCTCTCTTTCTGTCCATGTAATGCCTTCCTACCTTCCGATCGTATCTTCCTGGTGGAAGGAGATGAAAGTGAACGCCGAGAAATGTTTTGCGAGTCCGCCTCGGGGATTTCGAAATTGCCTTCTTTCCCTCTCTCCACTTTCTCACTTCCTTGACGTGTTACCACTTCGAATGGATCCAGCTATACCTTCACCTTCTTTACCACTATCTCAATCTCTCTCTTCCTTCTCCCTCTCATCAAACTCCCCACTTGACCCAACCATCACTCCTACTCTCCCTTGTCCATCCCTCCTCGATGACCGCCACCCTCCTCGTCGTTACAGTCCCTTTGAGAGACTCCCACCAGAACTAATCGAATTGATCGCCTACTCGCTCTGTCGATCCACTAACAACAATCTCGGTCCTCCCTCGGGACTCGTCCACTTGTTGTTGGTCAGTAAACGATTCGAACGAGTGTTGAGTTTTAAACGGAACAAAGGGTTCTACGCTGGGTTATTCAAACAGAGGTTTGACGTGGAGAGTGTAGAAAGGAGATGGAATATCGTAAATTCACTTCCACTCTCTCTCTCTCTCACTCTCTGATGTCGCTGATGACAAAAAGGAGTGATTTGGGGTTCAGATGAGGAATATAGAAGAGAAACGTGAAAAATTACACTTGTTACAAACTTTGGGAGGAGATACGAATAAACCTTCGGAAGGAATTCACCTCAACCCTTCTTCTTCCTTCACGAGACCTTCATCTCCCTCCCACTCCCACTCCCTCGACCTCGATCACGACCACGACCACGACGATGGCCAATACGATCAAGATGAGAAATGGGCGCCATTGATCGATTCCCCTTGGTGTACACCTCTAACGAATCGAGATTTCGCATTCGAATTGAAGCGGCGTTGTCAAGTTTTGACCAAGATGAAGAATTCAGTCAAACAAGGTGGATTCTTCGACAGAGACAGAGGAGGAGGTGGGGGGATTGGAATTGGGACTTCAAGACCTGCGAGTCCTAGGACTACAAGTTTCACTCCTAGGAGAGGTACTAGTCAATTATTGGAACCGGACGAGTTGACTCAATCTTTATGGACTACTTACTTGATGTTACTAGAGAATGGTCAGTCTTCATATCTCTCTCTCTCGTATTAGGAAATGTCCTGAACTGATTTTGAGAGTGAGTGAGTTTTTTTTTTTAGATGGAAAGAATTTGAATCATTTGATCGAGTATGCAGGGTTGAGAGAATATATGAGGTTGTTTTATCGTCATTCTTTACTCGCTGAAGCGTTGAGTCCAGGGTGGCCGAGACAGACAGTAGGGAGAGCACTTGGGTTATGGATTAGTTGGTTAGCAGGTGGTGAGTGTTCTCTCTCTCTCTCTCTCATTCAGCAAGCAACCAACGGAGCTGATGGGGTTCTTGTTGATTGTGGTTTACTAAAAATTACAGATGATTTGGCTAGTGAGACTGCAGAGGAATCGGAAGAAAAGTTCTTCGTTCTCAAACCTTATGTTTTCGCTGCTCAAAAGGTAAATAAAAAGGAAACGAGGATTGTCATCAAAGAGAGAGACGCAACTGACTTTTTGATTTGAGCTCACACTCTCCGATCTTCCTAATAAAACAGTTTGACGCATTCATGGCACCTTGGACGATCCCTTGTCTCCCAGTTTCACACGAAGCTTATCCAGTCCTCCCACCTCCCTCTGGACCTTACCTCGCCGATTTACGACCTCGTTCCCACGCTCAAACGATCACTCACATGGGACGTAAACTTTCCCTCTCGCCTCCGAACCTGAGTCACGCCGCAATCTTCTCCTTCTTCTTTCGAGTCGAACAAGATCCTACCGTTCAAGATGACCTCCTCGTACAAGGTACTGGAACTCCCGCCGCACTCCAACCTCACCACCAATCAGTACTACCTCCTCTTCCACTTTCTACGAACCCACTCAACCACCCTCAAGTCGTTCCTAATCCTCTTTCGTTGGGAGGATTGACTGCACATTCCCGACCTACGAAAACTAGTCTCCCTACTTTATCTTCTCGAATCCACGATTTAGATTTCATTCGACTCGCGTCATGTATCGATCCTTACACTTCCCTCGGACTTCCCAATTTGTACACAAAGGGTAGTTTACAAGGGAATTGGGAAGGTAGGTTTTCATTCTTTGATTTCGATTCTTATCGAGACATGTTGGGAGGTAGGATGAGAAGTTTGTATGAGGGACCGTTTGGGGATCAACCTCAGGTTTGGAAATTGGAGGAAAGGGTGGTGAAACTTGAACAACTCGAACAAGGAGGAGTAGGAGGAAAGGCTCGGAGGAAGGGAGCTGGAGGTGGAGGAGGGAAAGGAGATGTATTGAATGCTGGATTTGAGAGGGGAGAACAAGTTCCGAATCCAGTACAATCTAGACCTAGTTTGTTTCAACCTACTACTATTAGTAGTTTGACGAGGAGTACTTCACCACCTCCTGTTGGATCGACGAGGAGGAGGAGAACTTCAACTAGTTCGAATACTGCAGCTGCAGGTGGAGGAGGAATCGAATCGGTCATTATGGTTGATGATGAAGATGATCTCGATCAAGGTTTCACGGGAGGAGGAGGAGGAGGCGTGCAAGAGAGAGCGACGAAAAGAATGAGGAGGAGAAGCGAAGTAGCGGTTTGGGAGGACTTCGACGAGGTTGATGAGGACGGGAGGTCGAGAGGTCAAGAACTTGAAGATGGAGATTATGAGATTCTATTGACGGGTTCCGTGAGTCCTCTCGATGATCCGGTTCATCAATCTCTGAGACGGAGCACTGATGGTTCGATTTTCTCGCTTAAACAGGGTCATTCAGCGTGGGGTCAGTTCAATCTGAAAGGAAGAGTGAGAGCTTGGGATGGAATGTTTACTATCATCAAAGAATACACACCTGATTCGAGAGGTAGGTGGATCTATCGAGGGTATAGAATCGGAGATAGTTTAGTAGGGAGGTGGAGGGACACTCATACGTGAGCTTTCTCTCTTTTACTCTTTCACACTTTACCACGATGCAGTCTTACTGATGACTTGTGTGTGTGTGTGTGTGTGAGTGTAGTCCCGTTGATATGAGTGGTTATGAGGGAACTTGGAGGTGAGTCTTCTCTTTCTCTTTTCATCCTCTTCAAAACCGTTCTGACGATTTCGCTCGCTGTTTTCCGCTCTCACACAGTATGAATCGTCGAAGTTAAGGCAACATCAGTATCGTGTATCACTTCCGTCTCTGTCCCATCTCTCGTGGCTTGATTTCCTCTTGATTTCCTCTGTAGTTGTTCCATCATTTCGTACTTTCTCCTTTCTCTCTCTCACTCTTTCAGTCTGTTGCAACACTTATAGCGCTGTTCTGTATCATTTGGACATAAGCAAAGGCGAGGGAAGCTATAAATTGCGACTACAAAAACGATACAACAACTTTTTCGAAAAACTTTACCACCCAACTGATTATAAAACCTATAGATTAAGAGATACAGTACATATGACGAACAAGGACTTAGAATCTGTTTGAAAGGAGACGGGGGGCGCTAGTAGTGTCTTTTTGGAGAGATACGGGAGAAAAGGTGACTATTTGATTCCCTAATCCGACGGTGACGGCGGAAGCTGAGAACGATGAGATGAAAGGTCCAGCTCGAGAGAAGGGAAGAGAGAGAGGATCGGATGAGGAAGAGGAAGATGAATCGCTATTGCGGCGTCCGAGAGGGGAAGAGCCGAGAGTGAAATGTCGACGACGAAGGGCAGAGGTACGAGAGAAGCTTGGTGGAGGGTAAGAATTCGTCGAGGGAGATGATCCTTCGTCGGATTCGAAGTCGTTGAGCAAGTCAGGTAGAGAGGTTGAGCCTTCTCGATAACCTTCTTCGAATTTTGAATTGGGTTGACCGAGCGATAAACTCCAAACTTCCCATCCTCGTCCATCGTCCCCCTTCTTCCTTCGCAAGCCGATCAATTGGTCTTGAGTAGCTGTCCATCCGCCTCTTTCGTCAATCGAGACAGAGGCGACTTCAAAGACTCGAAGTTGAGGAGGCGAAGCTTCATCAGGAGGCGATTCGGGTGAAGATTTGACCGTCGAGACAGGCGAAATATCTACGAGACTGCTAGAAGAGACCGAACGTTTCGGCGGTGGGGCAGGAGAGAGGGAGTATCGTCTTTCTTGAGTAGGAGATCCAGGAGTCGAGGATTCGTTCGAGCTGCTTGATTGTCCCGGTTGAAGCATCGTCGAAGAGAGGGAAGAGTCGACAGACATTGTCGTCGATGGATTCGCATTGAAAGCGACGGGACGAGTTGGAGTGGTAGGTTTCTTGCGAGGCGAGAAACGGCGTCCTGTCGTACCTCCGTTGCTGAGTACTCGAGTCATTGCTGGACTGTTGTTTACGAAGGATGACGCGCGACTTCGAGCGATCTCGAGCGCTTCGATCGAAGTCGAGTTACAAACACAAGGTTCGATAGAGGAAGAGATGGGAGGGGTGAAGATTCGGAAGACTTTGACGGTAGATTGAGTCGATACAGAGGCGAGGAAACCATCAGGTATCGATTCGAGACAGGACGGGCATGTACCGTCGACGGAGGAAGAGCTGAGACGGAGTTGGCGGACTGGAGAGCCGAGGTCGGGGAGAGTTGCGAAAGCGACAGGAGAAGGTGAGAGAGTGTAGAAGGAGACGGCGGAGGAAGGAGACGATAAAGCGACGACGGATTGATCCATGACGAGGCCGACAAGCGAAGAGACGATGGGGAAAGTCGCGACGGCAAGGATCGTTCTTCCTGCCACCTCCCGATTTGAGAGGTCGAATAGAATTCGTCCTGGTTCCCTACCGAGAGCGACGAGGGTTATTCGACCATTCTTGTAGGTTCGTACGAGCAAAGGAGCTGTCGAGCCTTCGAAAGTGTTGGTCGGAGTGATCAATTGTCTTCGAACGATTTCCTCCTCCTCCTTGTCCGTTTCGAGAACCGTTTCCGCCTGACAAGTCCCGCAGCTCCATTTCACCACCTTCCCCCCTGCATGGAGCGAGTAGAACGAGGGCCCACTAGCTTTTGGCTTGGTTCCGTTGAGACTGCTCGTCGTTGGTGGAGCTGGAGTTCCATTCTTCTTAGCCTCGTTGATCAAGACAGGTCCCGGTGTGGCAATCGAGAGAGCTTGTGTTTGCTCAGTGCCAAAGTCGACGAGGGTTCCATTTCGTTCGAGCGCCCAAACGAGCACTCGACCTCGATTCGTGACGGCGGCGCAAAACTTGCCTTCGGAATCGACCGACAGTGCAGTAAGGGAGACGGGTTCGGCGGCGAGGGGAATATGAAGTCGAGTTGTATAGGTCGTTTCGTGCGATTCGCGATCCATAGAAAGTCGTCCGTTCAAGTTTGAAATTGAGGGCGGAATCCTCCTTCGAACGTGAACTTCCTCTTCCAAACCAGCCCAGCTCGCGATAACTTGCCCGCCGCTTGCGAGTAGCTCCACATCTCCTTTATGCTGTTTCCGACTTGGTTCAATCCCCTTCACCACTTCGACCTCAGCTTGCTTCTCCCGCTTCCCGACTTGTTCATCTTTCTCTCTCCCGCTTACCCTCTCCTCGCTTCCCCATCTAGCTTGTAGCAGTTCTGCGTCCTTCAAGAGGTACCACAGCAACATCCTTAACAACCCCATGACGAGTAAGATCGGTAAAACGACGATCATAACTTTGGTCCAAACTCCCACTTCTCCATCTCCTAATTCTCCGATCCCTGCTCCAACAGATCCAAGCTGGATCGACTCCGGCGCAGGAGATCGGTAAGCGGCGTCTTGAGCTGAGGAAGCGGAGAGCGAATCGAAGAGTTGAACTGAAATGGTCGGTTCGAGGTAAATTTGGACTGAGGAAGCGTTCGACGGGTTGAGGAGATTCCAGAATGACTCGCCAGAACCGAGAGGGACTGAGAGATGAGATGCTGCTGAAGGATCGGTTTGACCAAGTCGAAGATCGCGAGAGAGGGAAGGGTCGAGAGAAGGAGCAAGGAAAGGTCGATCAGAGGAAAGAGCGGTTTGTGAGCATGTCGCTGGGAGGTAGTGTTCGGATCCATAGCTGTGAGTCCGAGAGAGTTTCCAATCAGTTACCGCAAGGTTATAGATTTGAGCGAAGACCGGAACTCACAAAGTCCAGAGGAGAACGTTTACTACCCATAGGAAAGCGACTGTACTCGTCTTTGCAGGTCTGTCCTTTAATACCTTCCAGCTTCCTTTGATGAAGCCCTCGAATTGTTTCTGTGGTGAAGAAGCGTTCTTGGCAGCGGATTTCTTCGAGGCTGAGGTAGGCGAAGGGGCGGAATCGGTCGAAGTGTTGTGAGCGAGTAAATCGGCGAGCTACAGAGATCGACAGGGGTTCAGCACGTATCAAGAATGGAATAGAAATAGACACTCACCTCGAGACGTTGAATATCGATCGAAAGAACCGTTGAAAAGAAAGTCAACTCCAAGAAGTAATCGACCGCCAAAACGACCGCTCCGAATCGAATCCACTGTCTCATGACCTGTACGAACATTCAACCGCTATATCAGTGGATGCCAGGCAACGACACAAAGCGAAATGAAACGCACGGTGATTTCGACAAACCATAGTAGCCAAGCAGCGATCAATTCTTCAACCATTAACAACACCGTCATTTCCACTCCGACCTGTTTCAATCCCACTGCCATTCGTTCCGGTACAGGTAGGTTCAAATCCGTTTGCGAGATTGCCCTGAGAACCAAAATCATATTATCCAATCCACTCGTCAAGACCAAGAATGCCATCAAGTTCCTATTGTCAACACACGCCCAATCAGCTTTACTCAAGTACAGGTAGGACAATGAGACTCACCAAGGAACTAAACCGAGGTTCCAACCCATCAACCAACAGATACTGACACTCATTATACCACTCGAACATAATTCTGCGATTCCCGTGACGATCAATCCCATCTTTGAATGTGCTCGGAGGCGTCGAATGTAGCGTCCAACGTAGATGATCACGAGGAGGTAACCGAATGCGTAGATCTATGAATGGTGTAGAGTCAGGTTTTCATCGTGAGAGGCGAAAGGTGTGCAGAACAGAACATACGATGTTTTCTAATCGACGAGGATGAGCATCGACCACTAGATGTGGTAGGAACTGTTGACAGAGATCACTCTGATGAGCAGCTGTTCACCAAGACGCTCAGAAGAAAGCCTGACAAACCTTCAAAAGAACATGTCTCGTAGCTCCTTTACTCTCACTCATGACACCGACCGGTTCCTTCTCTCGCTCGATAACCTCTCTCACAGCTTTCCTCCAACTTGCTCGACTTTCCTCCCTCTCCATATCTTCCAACAACGTAGAGTTCGAATTGTCGACTACCGGCGAACCTGGTCGAGCGAGAAGCGGTAGTGGTACAGAGCGTGATGGTACGTCGAGGAGGAAGAAAGTGAGAATGATCGATTGAGCTGTCTTTACTTGACCCTGAACGAACCCTCAGAAACAAAAGTCAAGTTTGAGCGAAAAAAGTGTGAGATCAAGTGTGGGAGACTTACAGAACGATCGAATCCGACTCCGACAAAGCTACCCGATACTGTCAGCGGCAGACTCATAGCTTTTGCAGTCGAGTTGTCTTTGTCTTGTAGTTTGAGAACTGGATAAGGTGGATTCGATAAAGTTTCGTGTACGTCTTGATCTCCCAACAAGGCCTGCTCGGATTCCCACCACTTCATCGGGCTCACCATGGTGCACTTGTCGAAACTTGTCGACGACGACGGATCTCGTAAACATTGGTTGCCAGGGATCGAACCATCCAACAATCGTTTCTCCAACGAATTTTGTAATTTCCAACTCTTGTGCAAGATGGATTTCGAGATTGTGGTTCCACTCCCTAGTCCTCCCCCTGATAGTACGTTCGCCGCTCCTCCCACTCCTCCCACTCCGCCTCCTCCTCCTATAGACGTAGGAATCGCAAGATGGTTCGTTTCTTTCAAGTTGATCAAAACTTGTTCGACCCTCAATCGTCTCCCACCTGATTCCCTCCCCGTCTTTTCATAATACTCTTTGACTCGTTCCCAGCATACTTCTTCTTCAGTAGCGATCAAACCTTGTCTCCTCAACCCTTCCAATTCCCACACTAATTCACCTCTCCCTCTCCTCGCTAATGGACTTGTACTGAGTGGAGACGACGGTGCGAAGTAGAGTAAGAGGGAAGGGGACAAGAGGGAACAAATGATGAGTGCAGTGAGGAGGAGGGATGGGACTTGATGTCGAGAGAGGATTGAACCGAATTGAGAGAAGAAAGATGAGAGGGAAGTACAAGGATGCGTCAAGAAGTGGGGCAAGGCATCGTAGAGGGTTGATCTAGTTGTAGAAGGTGTAGATCGATCTCTGGAGGGAGTGGAAATGGAGGAAGGCTTGGAAAGTGTCGAAAGTGGGCGACGACGAACTGTTGCCGACATTGCTTCCCCGTTCTTTGTGGATCTTGCACTCTTGAGTTCTAGATAGTATGAAGCATCCCTCGGGCGAGTTAGAATAGTCCGAGCAGTGAATGGAAGGAAAGAGGAGTTTGAAATTCAAGTGAGATTGCGGAAAAGGAGGTTGGGCATCTACTCATCATCAACGATCAAGGAGGGCGACTGAACAAGCTGAATACTCTTCCAGAATGGCTACAACAACACACACCCCAACACCGATCACAACCGGCGAGTTCTTTTGTCATCCTCCAACCCTCTCATTTCTCCGCTCATCTCGGATCACTCTTCTACAGATCCAATCGATATCGAATTCATGCGACAAGCACTGGCATGTGCGAAAGAATCCGACTACATCCCAACTGCGTTCTGCGTTGGTTGTGTCGTCACTACGTCGTCGAATCATGCAACCAATTCAAACTTGCTTCTCTCGACCGGATACTCTCGCGAACTACCGGGCAATACCCACGCAGAACAATCAGCACTCGACAAATTCTTGCTCCTCAACGACAAGTACTCGGAGGAATGGAAGAAAGAGTTATTGAGAGGAGGGAAATTGTATACTACGATGGAACCTTGTAGCGTCAGGATGAGTGGGAATACTCCTTGCGTTCAAAGGATATTGGAGACCGATATTAGAGATGTTTATGTTGGGGTCGAGGAACCGGGCGATTTCGTAGAGTGTGAGGGAACGAGGATGTTGAGGGAAAATGGGAGAAATGTTTGGATTGTCAAAGATCCGGATGATGACACGTTGGGACATCAATGTCTGAAAGTAGCTAGAGGTGAACAATAGACCTGTCTTGTTACCTCCGGGGGGCTATTGTGCGAAGGAGGGAGAGAGAGAGAGAGAGAGAGAGACTGTTGCGAAATTCGAAAGCTTTTCATTCTTTTCGTCTCCTTCACCTCACTTGCGAAAGTCAATGTCACAATTGGGACCTTATTCGACGTCTTCAGCACTCTCTACAACTCACTACAATCTCGTACAATCCCTAGAATCCTCTCGTTCTGCCACAGTGCGTTTCAAAGATGACTTTCGAATCAACTCATTCAGATCTGATTCGGGTATGCTCTGATCGCAGGAGCAACACTCTCACTTATCCTCTTGCTTATCCAAGATCCGCTACAGCTGGTCTCGAACTCAGCCAAAGCCTGTACGTTACTCTATTTCAATCGATGTACATGTGGGGGGCCTGGCTGAACTCTCCGTCTGACAGGCCCAAGCATATCATGATCTCGTCTTGATACTTTACTGTCACTCACAGCGCTTACAAGCATTCAAGGATGGTGAGGAGAGGGAGTTGTGGGAGGGAGAATGGATCAAGTTGGAATGCGTGAGATTGGCCGGAGGCATAGGGACCCTGAAGCAGCGAGAGCTAGGTGAACACCGCTCTCGGATGTAGCTCCTGCGCGTGAGCTGATTTCACGAGCGGTTTCCTCAGGTTATCGCGCTTGTATCGAATTATTCCCTTTCTTCGACGAGTTTCACTCGCTCAAACTCCTCCTAATCAATTCTATACGGTCGGTACGTCTTCACAAACTATTTCCAACCACAAGCATGCGGCTGAGCGAATGTAATCGCGTACAGGACTTGTATGTAGAAAGAGGATTTTCAGAAGCTGAACTACGATGGACGATGGCTTTGAAAGTGATTGCGAGTGACAACCTGGTCACCATCGAACTCATCCCTGCTGTCGAGGAGAGGGTACTCGAGTTGCTGAGAAGTGAAGAAGAATCGTAAGTATCTGCCTGGTTTTCGAACTGAGCAACCTCGCCCTAATCAACGCTCATTCTCACAGCACTGCCGTCCGAAAGCTCGCCCTGCAAGCTCTCTTCTCCCTCGTCAAAGCCTCTTCCTTGTCACAAGAGATCGACGATTTCTCCACCTTATCGACTCGAGCAAAGCAAACGATTCTTGATCTCCTCACTCCAGCTCTTCCTTCTTCGTCAATCAAATCCCCTCCTTCGAAACATCGACCTTTACACTCGTCATTACTCCAATCAAGCTCACTCCATGCTTCTTCATCCGTCCTATTCGACCCGACTCGAGCTACACGACGTCCGACAAAGAAGAATCTCCCTCTCGCACTCCACCTCTCGCTCATCTCCCATCTATCTCCTACTTCTCCTCTACATCCAATTAGTTCCGACATCGCGACTCGCCTCAACCTGTTCTTACCAATCCTACACCAGTTTACGATCAAAGAAGAGAAACGAGATTCTGAAAGTCGCAGAACTCGCTGGATGGGATTGATGATGAAGCATGTCTGGGGTCTGAGCAGAACACTCAGTGTACTCGAAGAAGTCTTGGGGGATCCAGGGGACGATCATAGTGATCAGAACGAAGTGAAAGTCAAGGGCGAGATTGCGAAGGAGTTGGAGAGGATCTTGAAGGAGCTCTTGCAGGAGGAAGATAGTGACAAAGGAAGAGGAATGAAGAATGGTTTGTCTCGCTTTCTGACTACGCTTCGACAGTCTGTTTCTGATCAGAACTTTGCTCCTCCCAGCTCTCATCCTTTCGATCCTACGGGTTCTGTCGATCCTTTCACACTCCCTGAATACGTCAATCGTTATCATAGTGCTTGCGTACCTGAACCAATGCCTGCTTCTTTCACTGTCGAACCCTCGTCACCCAGACCCGATTCTTCGATTGTTCGTTTTGCAATCTCTCGCCCTCTTACCTGCTTCAAGCTGGACCGGGGAGAAGTCGGAAGTTGAGCAGAAGGGGAAAGGTAAAGAAAGAGAAACGGAAATTGAGGCCGAGGGAGGATGGACTGAGGAGAGTTGGAGGGCGATATTGAGTGGTTTCGGAAGTCAGGATGAGCACGTCAGGAGAGCGGTAAGTAGTTCACGAACCTTTCGGACAGTATGTTATAAAGAGTTTGCTGACCTGTTGTCGTTGTCGATGTTGTTTAGACTATTCACCTCATTTCACTCGTCGATACGAAACTTGTCGAATTACATTACTCGCAACTGCTTGCCTCGCTTTCCGACTCTCTCAACCATCCCGATTCGCTCGGAAAACTCTTCCCTCTCTTACTCGAGATCCTGCCTTATCTTTCACCCTCGCCTTCTCGCCCCTCTTATTCTTTCTGGACTTCCCGCCGACTGCCTCTGCCCCCTCAGCTCATCCAACTCCTCGAGAACCCCTCACTCTCCCGCGAAGCGACCTCAGTGATCCCCTCTCTAGTCCTGGCGATCCTAAACGATTTCCGCTATCACTCCCACCTCTTCGAACAACGACAATTCGCTTCAAATCTTTGGCAGATCGGGACAGAGGAGAGAGGATTCGAGAGGGAGGTCAAGGGGTGGAAAGCGAATGTCATGCTCGGGGGATTGATGGCGGGTACAATTCATCGGAGTGTGAGGGAGGAAGATGAGAATGGAGAGGGAGACATGGATGGTGTGAGAAAGGTATTGGAACTGACAGATTGGCTGGGCGACGGTGCGTCGTCTGACTGGCTCGAATCGTCTTCTATGAAGCGTCTACTGATTGAGTGTTGTCATCGAGGTCGTACAGATCGAGTCGCAGAGGAAGTGAAAGAGATATTGACTGAACCATTCTTATTCGCTCTCCTACGAATCCTATCTCTATCCATCAATCATGAGCCCCCACCGACATTCGATTTCATCCATCAGCTCAACCAGATCACGAACTCGCTCACGAATCTTTCCGAATCTCCTACGTTCCTCGACGAGGCCAGCGCAAATCGAGAGCTACTCGAAATCGCACTCGAAGCCACGAAAAGTACCGAGAATCTCTACAAGCTACACGATGTCGGTATGAGGACGAAGGATCGATCACTCGCTGAATTCGGAGAATCCCTCTTTGAAACTTTCCAACTCGACTCTTCCGCCTCGCTTCCTCCAATTTCAGCCGCACAGCAGAGGATGAACGATGGGATTGAAAGATCTGTTGCGGCGATGAGAAGGGAACGGAAGGATTTGAGGAGGGAAAGATCGGATCGAGGTGGAGTGGTCAGTTCGAACGAAAAGGTCGAGAGCCTGATGACTCCGAAAGAAGATAACGTTGACTTGCCGCGAGGAGCAGAGGAGTCGAATGAGCAACGGTTTGAGGAGGAAGACGAGGAGGAACAGCGGAGAGTGAGGGAAACGACTTTCAGTACGCAGGACGGCAACGAGGTGAGTCGTCGTGAAGTCTCAGTCTGAGTATTGTATTGCTTGCCGTACTGAGGCTTGTTGACGGTACTTACAGCAACAACCACCGACGACTCTTCTGATCGAGTTGACGGAGAATTTGGATCCTTTTCACGTGCACTGAATGGGGACGACACCGATATCGCTCGAAGATAGGCGGTACACAGTAGATCCATATAGGATGATGTAGCAGGGACGCCCTTACTTTGTGCACTACAAGCAAGTAGATTCACGAATTGCGAAGGTTACAAAGTATCCAAACTTTCGTTTCCTTTTCTAAAGCTGAAATCGCCCGCTTGAACGCGTTTCCTCTCGTTCGCCGACTCGTAAGAGACACTCTCTAACAGGAGACTTGGTTGCCTCGCATCGTTGAAAGTGTTCGCGTGCGAATGTCGATCGAAAATTCGAAAATTCGAGTCGCGCTTCTTCTCTCTCCAGTATCCGCTTTCGCTTTCACGACTTTGTATAGGAAGGACGATAGGGCTTTCAAGAGGAGCAGTTACAACTCGCACGACCCTTTCACCCTAACGACAAAAGGACACGCTCACGCTTCTAGCTTCTCTTTCATCTCCTTCACACCAAACTTCCCACTTTCCATCCCCTCCCTTTCGAATTGCAAGGCCAGCCCTACTACCACACTCGTTCAAATTATCTATCTAGCAGTCACTCGTTCGAATCCTTCCTCTCTTTTTCCTCCTCCTCCCTCTTTCCTTCCCCTTCTCTCTCCAAAATATACGCGACTTCAAGGAATGCACGATCAATTCGAAGGGCAAAGGATGCACAAACGGGCTAGGGCTACTACAACAGAGACGGATATTACAGCTACGTCTTCAGCGAGAGGGAGGTCAAGAACGAGTGAGTTCTTTCAATTTCGCGAGAAATGCAAACACCCCTCGTTTCCTGCATCTACCGGACGTGCAATGAACGTACAGACTCGAGGAAACAATGCATACTGACACATTTGTTCTGTGTAGCTGTAACTACAGCCGCTATTACAACAGAAACAGATACTTCGTTCAGGTATGTTTCTAGATTTCTCCAACTCTCTCGGTCGAGGAAAACGCGCTCGAACCCTGACACCTTTGGATATGATGGTACATAGACCTGGAGCAGCCGCAAGTGGAACCGCGACGAGAACCGTTGCGAATGGTCCTCCAACTCATCGCGGGATTTCCTCAGTTGGCGAATCATTTTACTCGAGTTATTCGTTCGCGACTCAAGGAAGTGGATTATCGCTCGCCGTACCTGCTACGACACCGGCAAGTGATGCTGGACTAGGAGTCACTTCATCAAGTACAGCGATAGCAGCAGGATCAGCAGGAACGGAAGGGATGCAATTATCTCAAACCGCTTTGTACGGAATTATTGCGGGAGGAAGTGCAGGAGGGGTAGCATTGCTGTGTCTGATAGGTTGGTGTTGTTGGAAAAGAAAGAAGACGAAGAAGGATGAAGCGGGATGGTGGAGCCTGGACGATGACCCTTCGAAAGGTGCGGTAAAGAATGTTGGAAACAATGGAGGCCAAGGTGCAATCGCGAGGGGAATGAGTGAAGGAGGAGGAGTGGGAGGAGTCGATCCGTGGCAGAGTACCGACAGTTTCAGTCAAGGACCGTATTCGGCAAACGAGAAGCGACAACAAGACTGGGCTCAATTCGACGAGAAACAAGGAGGTCGACAACACCCGCAATCCCAAATGGCTCCTTCTTCGTCGTATGGAGACTTGCAATCGCAACGCAACGAACTCTTCGGCGCCGCCCCTCCCTCAAACAGTCGAAATCTCACCCCTTCCCCTTCTCACGCCACTTTCCAAAGCCAACAACCTCCTCGAGCACCGTTCGCTCAACCTTCTCGACCAGAGACCGGAAACTACAGCGTCAACGACGTCATCTCATTCTCTGGAGGTCCTCGTCAGAATGCTCAATACCCACCCGTTTCGAGTGTTTACCCTTCATCGACCGCCGAATACCCTCGTTCCGCTGCTGCCACTCCTCCACCTTCTTCCTCTCTGTCCTCTCAACTTGTCCCTCATCCAAGTACACCATCAATTCACGAAGCCTACAACGGTGTTCAAGTCGGTCCACAACCGATCACAGCGTCTTCTTATCCCCCTAAACGACCTCCTCGACCTAGCGAAGTTCCTTCAGCTCCTCCTTCACCTTACAACTACGTCAAGAAAGCAGAGCGACCTACCTCGAGGGATGAGGGGATCGCAGATCGATTCATGGATGTCATGACTGGAAAAGTCGGGAAAGAGGACGAGAAAGAAGAGATTATCGATGCCGATGCGGAGGTCGATAGCAGGAAGAAGAAGAGGCAGAGTGTGAAACCGAGTGCGGGAAAGAACAAGAAGGACACCATCATGGGTTTGACCGATGTCTATGCTGGAGGAGGAGAAGAGGAGTGGGGTGAGTTGCGAAAAGCTCTCAGTCCGAGTGTACAAGCTCAATACTGATAGGAAGTCTTTTCCTCACAGCTCAAGTCGAATTAGATCCCGCTGCACGCAAATCTACGCTTCAACGAGGAGCCTCGAAGCGATCTCAACGAACAATCGACTCTCCGACGAAACCTGGATTCCCTCCTCTTCCCTCGATCCCATCCTCCTTCCCTCAACCTCCTGCCGACGCTTCCAACCTGAACTCTTCTCGAATTGACTCGAAACCTCTGAAAGAACTCGAATCATATTTCGGTTCTTTCGCACCGCCGGGTCGAAATCCTCGAGCTTTGTCTGGAGTATCGGAAACGACGAACGGAGAAGCCGATTACTCCTACGGAGCTCGGGAATCGATGGCTAGCTCGAATGCTCCTCGACCTGATTTCTCTCGCCAACAATCTTTCGGAACCCCTGGAGGAGTCTCAGCGAGCGATTCTCAAAACTCTCTATCACCATTCGCGGCTCCTCAACCAGGTCGCCCTGGAGCTTATGGAGAATACAATCACCCACATTCAATCTATTCGGCTCAAGGCGAGGTGAGCGAAATGAATTCGACATCTGGATCTTCCGCTGGCAGTCCCGCAAAGACTCGTTTCGGAGGAGGAGGACTCGGCGTCAGCACAAGCAGTGGCTCGCTAGGCTCTTTAGTCGGCTCTTCGAACAAGGCTCGATCACCGCTAGGAGGAGAACAAGGAGACGTTTTCGGACCTGCAGCGTCCTCACATCCCCTTGCACCGTCTTCTTCCTCCTCGTCGACTTCGAACAAACCATCTCTCACTCTCGCGTCCGACGCTTCTTACTCTCTTTCAACCGCTGAGCTCGACGTTTTGAACCAACTCGGTCTCGCAACTCCTTCTTCATCAGGCGAACGCACTCCCGATCTGTCGTTCGACGAGGATCATCGTAGTAACGGCAGTCTGTCCTCGAGTGGTGGACTTGTCACTCCTTCGACACCTCAGTTCCCTTCTCCTCCACCTAATCTCCATGTCAAATTCCCCGTCGAAACTTCACCTCTCGCACTGAAATCCTCCTCCGCTCTCACCGTACCTTCTCCAGTCGATCTCTCGTCGAACGGCTTCGTCCCCTTATCGCAGATGTCAAAGGAAACTGATCCACAGTATCGTTCGGCGACTCTGTCGATGTATAATCTCTATGACTGATGTCTTTCTCTATCTTATGTCTGTATCGATTCGTTCCAACCTATAGACCCTCGATTCTCTTTTCATCAAGTCACTCGTTCACCTTGTTCTTTCTCAAGCAGTACCTCGTCGTTCTTTCCTCTCCTCTCCTCTCCTTCCTATCGCATCCGTACCTTATTCTCACGTTATTTTTTGCTCACATCCGGACCTCGTAATTTCATTCTACGTTTCTCGGTCTCAGATTCGTTTCGTTTCGTCAGTACAGCACGAGTGATTGAGGATCTATCGTGAGAACGGCGATCAAAACGAATCCTCGATCACTTTGCGGATTTCCAAAGTACCAAAAACTTCTCGATTTTTTCTCGCTTCTTTTCACTTCTTCTCACTCTCAAAACACCCCCAACACGCGTAGGACGTAGATCAAGGCAAGGATGAGTGCACCGGCTACGTTCTTAGGGGTTCCCCTCAGTTTGATCTCTCTCGTCACGTTGACCGTTCAGAACTCTGCTCTCACTATCGTACTCCACTATGTGAGCTTCTCCTTCTTGGCTCTCACTCCTACAGACCAGTTACTAATATCTAGAGCTGTGTAGAGTCGTATCTCTGTACCGAAAGACAAGATGTATAGTGCAGCGAGTGCAGTCTTACTCAACGAGCTCCTAAAAGGTGCAATCTCCCTCTCTATCGCCTTCAGAAATTCAGTACACGCACACACGGGAGGACCAGGAGGTGATTACGCACCGCTGCCGAGTAAAGACGAGTTGGAAGATGGGAGGAGACCAAGTACAGGGGATGTTAATGTTTGGGAGTCGCAGAGAATGCAAGGTGCTGCAAAGAAGATGTTCACAGAGGTATTCAGGTAAGCTCTCCAACGTTTCTTGAGAGCGGCCGGAGGGAATTGACTTGTTTGAACTTTATTCTCCGATAGTAACGACTGTTGGAAACTCTCAATCCCGGCTTGTCTCTATGTCATTCAAAACAACGTACGTCGAGTTCTGGGATTAGCTCATACGAGTGTAGCTTATCCAGCTTGTTCTGCGTCCAGCTTCAATTCGTAGCAGCATCAAATCTCGACGTACCGACATTTCAAGTCACGTACAATCTCAAAATCCTAACGACCGCTCTATTCTCGGTTGTTCTCCTTCGACGACGACTATCGGCAAAGAAATGGTTCGCTCTCTTGTTCCTCGCAGCGGGAGTCGGAGTCGTCCAATTACAATCGACGGCAGCAGCGGGAGGAAGCAAAACTTCGCATGGAGAGCACGAGATGGACAAGTTTAAAGGTTTACTGGCTGTCGGTGCAGCGTGTTTGACGAGTGGATTAGCGGGAGTTTACTTCGAAATGGTTTTGAAAGGGAGCAAAGCGGATTTATGGATCAGAAACGTTCAGCTCTCCTTCTTCTCCCTCTTACCGGCACTCTTTGCTGTCTTCCTACCTGGATTCTCCGTCGTTGGAGGAGGAACCTCTGCGAGATCAGCGCCCCCACCGGAAGAACGTCAAGCGATTTTCGCAAACTTCGGTGGATGGGCTTGGTCCGTCGTTCTCATTCAAGTCAGTGCCCTTCTGTTATGCTCTGATGTGACTAGTACTGATCAAGCGTTCTACTGCAGGTCTTCGGAGGTCTCGTCACTGCTTTAGTCATTCGATACAGGTTTGTTTACTTCCCTTTTCGTCTCTTGACTTTCGCGACTAGAGCTAATCAGACTCCTTCGTCTCCATAGTGACAACATCATGAAAGGATTCGCTACATCACTCGCCATCGTCTTATCATTCGTTGCTGGAGTCATCTTGTTCGAATTCCAAGTCACGACTTCTTTCCTCGTCGGAACCGCTATGGTTGTTGCCGCTACCTATCTCTACAATCTCCCTGATGGTCAGTTTCATAGTTACTCATCGATCGGAATAACAAGACTGACATCTCTGTCGGAACAGCCGCTGTTCGACGTGGATTAGGAACGACAAGTCTGCCTTCCTCAAACCCTTCGACTCCCGGTTCCTCACTTCAAACTCGCAACTTCAGTATCCCTGGCAGCTCGAGCATGAACTCTTACCCCATGTCACTCGCTTCGTCCACTTCTACCTTGGTCGACTCTTCCTACCCTCCCCAATCCCCAGCTTTCGCTCTTCACTCTTCCAATTCCAACACCGCTCCCTCTTCGAACCAAACCTACCGTCGACCCAACCCTCAACATTTACCGCCAGGTGCTCAAACTCCCGATGTCAGCTTATCATTCCAAGCTTTCTCTCCTCTCGACAACGCCGGCGCAATCAACGCGAACGGTCCCATCTCTCCACCAAACTCTGTACCCAACTCGACCACCCATTCTGCTTCCTCTTCTTACTCCATCAGTAGATCGACTACTCCAATTCCTCAAGTTTCGACTCGAGTACAACCAATCGAAGAAGGAGCAGAAGGGGGTGTCAGTAGTGGAATGGATCGACCCACGGTACCTGGCTCGCCAGATCCCAAACGAAGGGGAGTGAATAAGTGGTCTTGAAAGGGATGAAGACGTAACGTTTGTTCAGGGGTTTCTGCGGTTTTCGTTCTCTCAAGGGTTTTACTTTTCTCTCTTTCACTTCACATACACTTAATTAGATCTTTCTTCTTCTGTCCCTCTCTCATAACGAGTCTTTACAAATAGCATCTTCTCTCTCTCTGATGTGCGATATGGCTTGAAGTCATCGCCATACTTTAACGTTCTTTCACTATATTTCCTTTTCAGTGCATCTCTGGAATTGTATTGCCGTTCTGCATGATCTCGTCCTCGTCGAGCGCAAGCATGACCTCTCACTTGACCTCTCAAAGATACGGCGAGCGAGCACGGAACGTTGCAAGGGAAAACAGGAAATAGTGCGTAAAACGTAATGTATACAAGCGACAATTTGAGGGAGAATGTACAAGATAGGGTAGAGACGGACTAGTAGAAAGCGCTTCAATTCATCCATCCTTCTTCTTTCGCCTCGACCAGCTTCTTCTTGAAGATCTTGAGGTGAACATTTGAGAGTTCGTATTGATTCTTGAGTTCAGCTAGGTAGAGATCGAGAGTAGTCGATTCGAAAGCAGAAAGAAGGGTGAGAACTTCGAAAGAGCGAACGCCGGAGGCGAACACAGCAGGTGCGAGTGAAGTGAGAGAGGGATGAAGAGCGGAGAGGAAAGAGTTGAGGGTCGTGAAGAACTCGTCTTCGGATTCGACGGGAGTTTCGAGAGTCGATCGAGGAATTGGAATAGCTTGAGCAAGATTCGACGAGGAGGCTAGAGGGGGAGCGGCGATAGGTGGCTGAATTCGAGGCTGAGGTTGAGGAATAGCGGGTCGACGGAAAGTTTCTTGGGCTCGAGGGGGAGGAGGGGGAGGTTGTTTCTGACCCTGAGGTTGAGGAGAGCGGTGTTGTTGATCGGAAGCGGCTGGAGAAGGGTAGCTTTGTTGACTGAGGGAGAACGACGGAATCGGTATCTCGTGGGAACGCTTCTTCTTTTTCTTCTTTGGCATCTCCTCCTCCTCCTTGCGGGGTTGATCAGCTTTGTCCTTGCCTTTTGACGACTTGTGCCTCTTTCGAGGTTCTCCCTGTTCACAGAGAGAATTTGTCAATTCGAACTTGGGTAATTTGGATGCAAAGACAAAACTTACAACTACTTTCTCAGGAAGCGAAGGGAGACCAAGCGCTGCTCTTGCATCTGTGTTGAGGATTCGAGGCATCCACTCTGGATTAGCGAGACGTTCGACTGCAGGCCCGTGATTGTGCTCCCATTTCGACCACGGCCTAACGACCCACTTCTTGTGGACTCGTTCGATAGCGATCGAGAACTCGCAAGATCCCATAGGCGAGTCGGCATATCGAGTGTGGTGACGAGAACAGCGGACTCGGTAGGTAGTATCGGTTGATGGCATGAGATTGACGTTGATCCCCAAGATTTCAACGTGCTTTCTAACACAAAGCTTGTAGAGGGCAACGGGCGAAGCGACCTCTTCGTCGACAGCGGGTAAGCCGGGAATCGTCTGCAAAAGTACCAAGCAAATCAGTACTGTAGAATCCAGGTAACAGAGAAAGCATTCCGTACGAGCTTCGCCTTCTGGATGGTCATTGACGAGCCCTTGCGTCCTCTGTCTTGTTGACTGATAACTTTACTCGTACTAGCCTTTCGCTCTGAATCGGAGGATCTTCCTATGACCGTCTCGTCGTCAGACTCATCATCCGAAGAGGAAGTTTCCTTGTCCGAGTGTTGATTCGAACGAGTGTCGGCGTGAGACCAATCTTCATCGGTTTCGTGAGCTGATTCGACATCGGAGGGGTAAGTTTGCTTTTGACGGTGTCTTGGTCCAGTTGGAAGTGTTCGTTCAGGCAGGGAGCGAGGGTTTACAGCTGTACGAGCACTCTGTATCAGTGAACATTCCCTCGAGACGGTTTAAACTCCTCAAGACTTACTTTCCCTCACTTCTCTCATGAATTCTCGAATACCAGTCTCGACATCCTTCCATTCTTCCAGCTCTTGGTACACTGCATCATCCTCCCATATACTCGCAAGTTTTCCACGCAATCTGTTGAACCAGGAATTGATGACAGTGGGAGAACCGCTCAGGATCGAAGTTCTGTAAACTATGTAGAGGGCGACAATCGGTAGACTGATCGGAAAAGGCGGAAGTTTAGCGTCGGACATGAAATCGATGTATCGAATGTGCTCGTATTCGTAAGCGTGCTTAGAGTTTGTACTCGGAATCGCAAGACCGTCAATCTCATCTTGAACAAGTCTGCGGCTTTCGGTTTGCAGAGGAGCTACAAACTCGGATTTCCCGGTCAGACGAGAGTGGAACAACATGAAGATTGGGATGTCACGTACAAGAGGCGAAAAGTCGTTGCTTCGCGAAGATTTCCTCACGTTTCGATAAGACGTTACGCATACTCTGCGATTTAGTGCTCGTTTTCCATTCTGAAGACACGACAGCATAGAATTGGACACATCAGTTCGAGATACAGCGTGGTGAGGGCAACAGGCAGAACTCACGAATTCTTGCTGTTTGTTTGATTAAAGGTTCCTCCTCGCTCTCGCTCTCGCTCCCACTTTCAGTCTCGCTACTACTACTATCTCTATCTGCCGGTAATACCACTTTCCACCTCTTTTCGTCGAGCCTATTCGGTCCATGCGAGTGAAGCCATCTGCACTTCTCCTCGTCTAGTTCCCATCCACCCTCGCGAATTCGATTCGCTCTGACGACAAACGTACAGCCACGCTTATTTCGCAGCGTGCATCCTGCTCTGAGGTAATGAGCTTCTTGCTGATAACGATTGGTGTGGTAGCCGTAGCTTGATTCGAGTTTCTCACGACATTGATCGAAGAAATCGTCTGCTGATTTGAAGGTGGTTGGAGAAGGGAAGAGAACGGTTTCGAGAGAAGTAATAGAAGTTTCTGTAGTGGGTTTGGCGGGAGTGGCGGCTACATCTGAATCGGCTGAAGAGAGAGAATCGTCCGACTTTTTCGAGCGAAAGAAGCAAATCTTAGTCAGTTTAGCTAAGCTGCACTCCAAGCGAGGCTGCGCTAGACTTACATCGCCCGTATCCATATCCGATCCACTGTCACTGTCCTCTGCTAGCTTGTTCAATCCGATCCGAAGGGTTTCTGCAGAAGTTGGCGGTCGAGGATTCGTTTGAGGAGCAAGTAGACGTTCGGGCTGTACATCAGACGACTTCAGCCTGAGTTTTCGCTTTTCACGAGCGCAGAGACTCACAGTTCGTTCCTTCGCAACCGTTCCTGTTCCTGCTCCTGCTCCTGGCTTGTTTCCAGTTTGAGAGAAACCCGATCCTGGATTTGTTGAAGCTCTTTCTCCGCCTTGAGCTGCATTGCCCTGCACATGAATCCTTTGCACTGTCTCCATAGCGTCCGAGAAGCTGTATAGAGAGGAGTAGACCGAGTCGAGAGGTGAAAGTTGAAGGAAAGAGGGGAAGGAAGGTTTTGACGTTTCAACAGCAGTGGGGAATAGTCGAGCTCCAGTGAGGCTTTACTCGAGGCCTTGAGAGCTCGCTTGAGCTTGCACGACGTCGTAGTGCTGCTGCAGACTGATTCGATTAGCTCCTGTGTGGAAAAAAAGTTGATGTAGGACTTCTCACCTTGTAGAAGCTCAGTGGTAGCTTGTTCAGGCCTTCGAAAGCTGTAGAGAGCTTTGGACTATCTCTGGTTGCTGTCTGAGTCGGATGTATGCAATCAGGAGGGAGGGACGGCGTGAAAAATTTCGAAATCCTCTTTTGGCTTCCTCCACTTCACTAGATTCTTCAAATACCGCTCCGCTGCTTGCCTGGCTTCTATCGACTATTTGGCTATGCTCTGTAGCCTCTTCAGATCAAAATTCACAAACAAAGTCTCGCTTCGCAGATTTCTTTCGCTCTTTTCTCGCGTTTCTGCTCTGTTAGCTCAGCTACACCCGCTCGGTCCCGCCCCTGACTCGCACTGGGATCGACTGCTATCTCATTGGGCTTTAGACCTCGTCGAGATGCCTCAGCGCTCCCTTGACTCTCTCGCAACTCAAGAAGAGAGATTTCGCTTTTCGTTGATTCAGTTGCTGTCCGCTATGAACCCTCGACCAGGACCTGTAGATTGATCCTCAGCCGTATGTACACTCGCTCTGTCTCCTTCCTTCGGAACGGGCGTTCACCTGAGGAGGACGACAGCTGAGATTTCGCAAAGGCCGTAAAGGTTTCGTTTCGATTCTGCAGCGTTGGCGCAACTTCCGGCCAACAAAACTACTCCACGACATCCCCCTGGTCGTATCGATGACAGAGCATACACGAGCACGGCGAGCGATGAAGGTTGGTCGAGATGAGCGAATTGAATACATAAGGCATTACAATTTCTCGCAATTATACGAAATTTCTAGTCAAAATAGCGAGACTCAGACGAGCCGCTCGCTGCCGAATGGTAAGCATTAGAAACGATCTATGATAGAAGCGATAAATTGCAAAGTTGTGAGAGCGAAGTGAACCGCCTTACCCACTCTTTGACCTCTCACCTCTCCCTTCCTCCCCACCGCGAAGCACCTCCGACAGCATACTCATCTAGAGCACAAGCTGTTCAATACGCCAGAGCGCCCTTTCCCGTAGCTCGCGCAACTCTGGACAACATTGTGACTTGACCTCGACTCGATCAACCATCACCTCTAGTAGAACAAGGTAAGCGCGCATCTCACGTGCTGTAGCATCCTTGTGCTGACTAGACTACTCCACCGTGATAGGTCTCACTACCCTTGAAGCAGCTGAAGAATTGAGATCAGTGTGAGTTGCGTTCTTTTGCCTACCTCCTTCAACAAGCTCGCTGACCAGATCAAGCCACTATTAGACTCGCTATGACTTCGATAGCTAGCTCTCTCGCCCCTCAAGGTCCTTCTGCTGCCGTCTTCGAAAACTTTCCTGAGGCACCACCTAAGCCCGATTCAAATTCAATACAAGGTTCCTCCGCAAAGGTAAAGCAAGGTGCTACTGTAGCGAGTGATGGAGATGTAGAGATGGGAGCGGCAGTTGAGAAATTGCAAGGAGAAAAAGGAAATGTTGAGGCGGAGGATAGACAAACAATTGAGGAAGTTATCGAGCTACCAGGATACGGCAACAACGATCAAGATGATGATGCTGGCTCACTACAAGATGCAGAAGGAGAAGACGATGATACCATCATGAATGAGGTAGCGGCTGTAGGAGGACAAGGATCGTCAGCGTCTCCCGAAACTAGACGAGGTCCTGCACGTTCAGGTTCGTCTGTCTCTTCTGACGCGCTCTCTCTCTCTCTCCTCACTAATTTGAACTACTGTATCGATTGACAGGTCGTCCCCCACCAGAAGCTACAGTCGAAGTATCGGACGGATTGGGGGTGGAAAAGATCGAGAAACCGAAACGGCGTCGCTCGAGTTCCGTCAAGAAGCAAGGAGAGGAAGAAGACGAAGAGTTCGATCCTAGTGGAGATATTGTCAAGGAAGGAGAAATTTCCTCCCAGGAGGAGCCGAGCGATTACGATGAGGCAGAATCTGGTCGACCGAAGAAGAAACCCAAAGCGCCGAAACCAGCAGGTTAGTCATTTCCTCCTCATCTGTGAGACTCGACACTGACTCCCATGCGCTCTCTCTACAGGTCGTCCTCCTGCTCCTACCGCTGTACCTCTTATCAAGGCAGAGAATCCTCGAGATCCAGCGAAGGTTTGGGAGTGCATCATAGGCGATTGTAAAAAGGCTTTCGTTCGTAAGAATGATCTACAACGACACATCAAGAGTCACAACGATACTCGGTGAGTCTGTCCTCACTTGTTCAATCCTCTCGCAAATGAGCTAAACTTGGCGATTTGAGAAAAATAGTGAATTCCAATGCTCCTTCGAGAACTGTAACAAAGCTTTCCTTCAACGCTCAGCACTACATGTTCACGAACGTGTACAGTGAGTGACTATTTCTTTCCCAACCTCTTTCGACATCGTTTCCTCGATTGTCTTGCTCCTCCGCCAAATTCAGCCCGGACTGACGTTTTCGCCTGCGTACAGCACCGGAGAGCAACCTTACGCCTGCGAGGTTTGCGAGAGGAAGTTTGCTGATACAAGTTCACTCGCTCGTCATCGTCGAATTCAGTAAGTCAAGCTCTTCGTTCCACTTTCACTCCCGTACTGAAGTTTCCCATTCGGCACCTGTAGCACCGGTGTTCGTCCTTACAAGTGTGAAGCTCCTGGTTGTGGTCGAGAGTGGGTTCAGCTCTTTCACCTTTTTTAATCCTTCTCGACTGACTATTGAGATTTCGATCGATTAGCTTCTGTCGCAAAATTACCTTACAAAACCACACCGCTTCTCAACATCCTCCTGATGGCATTCCTCCAGCTCGCAAGAAGCGTGCCAAGAAAGGTGACGGTGTCGACGGAACGGAGGAAGGAAGTGAAGCTCCCGTCAAAGTCAAGAAACCTCGCAAGAAAAAGGACGAGAATCCAAATCCTGGCGATCCATCGGGAGAACAAGCAAATCCTTCAGCTACGCCTCAACCGAAACGAGTCAGGAAACCTAAAGCTCCGAAGGTTGACGATTCCCCTCCTCCTCCTACTTCGATTCCCCCCCTTCCCACGAGGACGGTACCCAAACGAGCTAGAGTAGTTCCTCCACGATACGCCGACTCTCCACCTCCTTCATCTCACGCATCCTCATTCGCTCAGCCTTCTTCAGCACCTCCGTCCGAACCTCAACAAGCACCAATCGCATGGTCACTCCCGCCTCCTCGCTCGTTCAAACTTCCGCAACCTGCCGCTCAATCCTCCCCATCTTCTCCTCATCTACTATCTACTCCAGTCGCTGAGAATCGACAATCTCTCTACCACTTGCCCGAGACAATTCAACCCGTCGACGCAGGACTGAATCAACGAGTTGAGGAGGAACTCGAACAGCTTTATCAATTTGCTTGCGCCGACGAATCCGAGGAAGAAACTCCATTCGTTCGCTGTAGCAGCGTTCCCCCTCCGTCGATCCCATTCCAATCCATCTCAGTTCGCTCAACGTTGTCGGAACCTCCTCTCAGTCCTCGTCCCTTCTTCGCCTCTTTCGACAAACCCTCTCAAACTCTCAACCTCTTTTTTTCCACCGGCCCCATCTCTCACTCGGTAGCGGATCAAGCTCTCGAGGAGGAGGAGGAAGATCTCTACGCTTGACACAAGACGAAACCGCTCTAACTTTCTTCTCCCTACTCTACTTGCACAAAATGTATAATGTCGTCTCTCTCTCATTCGTACTCTATCTACAGCTTTGCTATACCCACTCGATCTCGTTCATTCCCTTTCTTTATGTAATGCTTCGAAGCTTTGCTTTTCAATTTACTCTACCTCTTTCGGATCGCCAACAATCTCTGAATCTTACGAATTCAACGATTCGCGAGTGTCTGAGCGGAAAAAACGTTTAGATAGCAACGACAAGAAATCTTCAACGCAACAAGTACAAAAGAAGAGTAAAAACAGTATCAAGCCCAATCTGTCTCCCTCCCTTTCTCGATCGCACTTTCAAGAGTTTCCAGATGTTCCTCCTTTACTTCAACTCCCGCTCTCTTGCATGCGAGCGCAACCATCCTGATCCTCGTATCGACTTCAAACGCTACGAATAGGCTGAGAACTTCGAATGTGTCGAGACCTGAGGAGTGTAGAGGTTCGGCGAGGAAGTCGAGGGAAGAGCTGAGAGACGAAAGGAAAGAACGGAGGGTGTTGACGGAGAGAGGTACGGGAGGATCGATGGAATCGGAGGAAAGAGCATTTTGAGCGAGGAGAGAAACTCGAGATGGACGAGGTCGAGGTCGAGGTTGAGCTTGGGGGTAAGCGAACACTTCGGAGGTTGCAGATGTGGAAGGAGCGGGAGAGGGAACAATCAGTTGTTGAGCTGAGTCAAATGAGGGTTTCGAGTCAGGATTGGTCGCTTTCGATGTTTCGACGACAGATGAAACTTGGTTTTCTGGTCTAGACTGATTATCCGGAAGCTTGAAGACTGATTTTATTGGGCGAGAGACGACGGGAGGTGGCGGAGATGATTCGACTCTGGGTGGAGGAGGAGGATTTGAAAAGGATTCTGTTTCGTCGGCGGGATCGAGAGACGGAGATGGGTTTCGCTTGTCGATCGATGAGAGTCGAAGTCGCTTAGGGTTGTGTTCATCAGGAGGAGGGGATGGGGAAGTTGTGGCTTGTCGTTTAGGTTGAGAAACGTTTCGAGACTGACTTTGTTCCAAATTCGCCTCGTCCTCGTTCTTGGGTTGAGGTCTCGTACCTTGTCCTTCTTCGATGAGGCCTTGACCGGGGAAGGACGTAAGGGCTCCGTGCTCCACGGCATAACGTTCGAGAGTTCCAGCGTATTGCGACAGCGATTTGAGGTTGTCGGGCGTGATCTGACCAGAGTAGTAAGCTGCTTGAAGTTCGAGGTAATGGCGGTAGTGAGGTACAGTAAAGCCAGCGTAGCCGATAGCAGCTATAGGAAAGGTGTAGCGAGCTCGCGTAGTCGAATTGCCCATCGCACTCGACGTCCCAATTTGGGGTAAGGCCTGCGAAATTCAGACTAATCAGTGCAAGCCCGATGAAGCTGGAGAAAAGATTCAAACACACAGATGGGCCAGGCTGAACTGGTAGACTCGAGCCTGATGGTTGCGCCGAAGCGGATTGCGAGACCGGCTCGACCCCTGATGTCAGAGACGAGATGTCAGCTTCACCAGCAAGCAAGATTGCCAGAGAGTGGACTCTACTATTGTTCGATCCCTTCTTTATATACTCTTCCATAGCAGCAGCAGACCCAGGATACTGCTGCAGTTTGCGCCACGATTTGTTCGAGTAAAGGTCTGAGCACACGTAGAGGAGCGATCGCAACTGCGTAGCCTTGGTCCTCCTGGTTGGTTCGCTTGATTGCAACTTCTTCGCGCTGCTGCCGTAGTAGAGAGCGAGAATAGCGTCTGAAGGCGGAAACAGTGGGATGTGGTGATCTCGGCAGAATACTTCGTAGCGTGTCAAGAAGCTCCCGAGATGGCTCGTTCCAGTCTGCTGCCGTGCATATGTCGAAAGTCTTCTAGTGATCCTCTGTTGAGCTCGAAGTATGAGGGTTTTATCTGAAAGCAGGACCTCACAATCGTCAGAAAGAACGGATTCAGAGGGTTTGACGACGAAGACTTGCCTCGACCAGCTTTTCGCTGCAACTTGAAGATGGCTTTATGTGATCTCAATAGCTTGGACAGCTCGGGCGAATCGAGTAGAGGGGTCCAGCTGTATTTCGAAGCCTGTTTAGGTTGCGGCACTTCTTGCCCTATAACGCAAAGTGGGAAGTCAGTCTTCTGCCGCGCTCGCAGTGTGACTCGATTGCTTACTCCACAAGCGCATGATTCTGTCCTTCTCGTCGTTCGAGATCGAGCCAATCGATGGTACAGCAGAAGCTCGACTAGCTTCGTCTTTGTCGTCCAATTGATCCACCTCCTGTAGTTCTTCCTTCGTTCCATCGCGTAAGCTAGACCTCAACTCGACTTTCGGTGCAGCAGATTCTTCGTCGCTCGAATCGTCGATCACGATAACATTCGATTTCGAGGTTGATGCCTAATCGAGAGGAATCTTGTCATTAGCATACCGCGCTCGCATCTCGTTTTTACTAGAGCGCTTCTGACTTACCTGGGGTTGCGTGGAGGGACTAGCTTGATTGGTCGGAGCGACTTTGCGAAACTTTGGTTTGCTAAGGAGAGCAGACTACAACGAAACGCATCAGTCTTGCGCTATTCTGCACTCGTACACGCTCATAGACTTACCTCGACTTCGCCAGAGGAGCTCTCGCTGTCTGACAGAACTTCCACCGCTTTTCCCTTGCCCTTCGTCTCCTTTCCCTGCGTCTCCGAGGGAGACTGGCTCGGCCCGAGAGGGGGCGACATAGTTGCAGATAAGGTTCTAGTATCTATCGATGCTGTTAGAAGTGAGAGGAAGGCGGTACTGCGGTTGACAGATCAAGGGACTTGGCGGTGATTGGAGTCTGTATGACTTGTGTTGGTGCTGTCAATTGTTCGATTTGAGATGACCGGTAGCTGAGCGATGACTTGGTCGCGGGCAAGATTGAGGTGAGCGAGGGTGATGAAATAAAGAAAGCGAGATCCAGTCTCGCAAGTTTAGGATAGATGAGAGCTGCAGCTCTTCTGTACCACGGTCATAGAGCAATACAGAGGGAAGATCATTACATAGCCGTTCAACGTAATTGGATCTAAATGGGGGAAGACATGAAGCCGTCGAAATTCGAAAGGAGAACTCTCGCCATTCTTATGCGCTTCTCCCGCTTCGCCAGTGAGCTCCTTTCGTTAGTCACAGGAGGCGACAAAGGTATAGCGTAGAATAACATCAACATTGTTTCGATCCATCTAAGATAACCTATTAACCCCATCGAAACCCGCTTCCGACTCTTCTCAATCCCAATCCTCCTCCCTTGCTTGTTCGATTGCTGCTTCGAGTTTCTCGAGGCGTTCCTCCGTAATCTCCACATTCTTGTCTCTACATGCCATCAACACCATTTGAACCCTGGTAGTGATCTCGAAAGCTACGAATTGACCGAGAATCTCGACTGTATCGAGGCCCGAGGAATGCAGAGGTTCCGCAATGAAGGAGAGAGTAGGGTGGAGTGATTTGAGGAAAGAGCGAAGGGAAGCAAGCGAGAGAGGTATTTGAGTGTCGGACTTTTGGAAGGAAAGAAGTGTTTGAGCGAGGAGAGAGGCTCGAGCCGGTCGAGATCGAGGGTGAGGTGG